>Ga0315282_10000064_pt1 | contig 200034 bp, 153 predicted proteins | sample YL17G07_20_MG_FD_203693 | JGI IMG/M metagenome (GOLD analysis project Ga0315282, IMG submission 203693) | Sediment microbial communities from Yellowstone Lake, YNP, Wyoming, USA - YL17G07_20 | ecosystem: Environmental > Aquatic > Freshwater > Lake > Sediment | place: USA: Wyoming | collected... | reverse complement strand
GGTGCTACATGGATCGCTGGGGGAGTCATCGGCACTATCGAGCTTCTGGCGCAGAGCCTCCGCACCGGAGGGATCATCCTCATCGGCGAGCCCTACTGGCGGCAGTTACCGCCGACGGAAGATGTTGCCAAGGGGTGTCTTGCCAACTCAATCTCCGACTTTCTCATGCTTCCAGAACTTCTCGCGTCTTTCGGCCACCTTGGCTACGACGTCGTTGAAATGGTTCTGGCTGACCAAGACGGCTGGGACAGATACGAGGCGGCCAAATGGCTCACCATGCGCCGATGGCTTGAAGCCAATCCCGACGACGAGTTCGCGAAAGATGTTCGAGCCAAACTGACCTCGGAACCCGAGCGCTACGCCGCTTACACGCGTGAATACCTGGGCTGGGGCGTGTTCGCGCTGATGCCGCGGTGATTCGTTGGCGTATCCGGCGGATCGTCAACGGCTGTGCCGCGCAACAGCTGATGGCTCGCCGAGATGTGATTGAGCCTGAATTCATTTCTTATGGTCTAGTTATCCGTGCAATCAACAGAAAGGTCTGTCGCAAGCAGGCCTAACAATTCATTCAAGCCGACGCCGCTTCGCGGCGCGGCTTAATTCAGGCGATTGGGCGGAAAGCGGCTGGCTGAGAAGGCATGAGCCGAGCCGGCAGGAGATAGCCGACTTGCTATCCGTGGCGAACCTTTCCTGATACAGATGGACGCTGATGGCCACTGATAACGTAACTATGGTGGGGTAAGGCAAAGCGGCACTATGGGGATGGGACTATCCACTTCATTCCAGTGCTGTCCAAAGGTTGTATACTCTGGGGAAACGTAGGGCCGCCCGAAGACCATCTCCTCTTCCGCCTCAAACGATGTAATGCGGCGTCTCAAACCATCGGCGCTGTGTGAGAGCCTCTAACAGAATGCCGCGTGAGCCGCGTTGCGCCTCCGGCTGGCCGGATGCAAGCAAAGGCGCTGACGCCGTGACAGGGTCAGGCACGCGGAAGCGGCTTTGGGCAGCAGACGTCGGCCCGAGGCCCAACCCAAGGGGACGGGCGGCCTCCGCCGCATGCCCGTGTCGCTCGGGCTTGACGCATTGGTCTCCTACGCGCCGCGCCCTCGCTCCTTGGCCTGCGGCGGAGTCCGCTCCGTCGCGGCCACGGGTCATTCTGTTAGAGGCTCTTACCTGGGTCACCATGTTGTATCCTGTGGGCGCAGCCCTTGACTTCCGGCGCCATGACTCTATACTGGCGCTGGCAGGGCAAGATGTGCTTGTGAACAGGCCAGTACGTCGCGAAGAAGGATGGCGGCTGCGAGGTCAGCGTGGTCATTGGCACGCTGGGCGAGCACGATCCGGGCACCGACATTCTTCGGAAGATCACGTCCAGGTCCTGAGCCGAGGGGTGAGTTAACCTGTGTGCCATTGCCGAACGAGCCTTATTCGGCGAACAAGCCCTTGTTCGGCGAACAAGCTTTTGTTCGGGTGGAGACATACTGTGATTCGGCTTCATTCGCTGTTCAGCGACAACATGGTTCTGCAGCAGGGCATGGTCGCTCCGGTCTGGGGCTGGGCCTCGCCCGGCGAGAAGGTCACCGTGCGCCTCGGTCAGGCCGCGGCCAGGGCTGTGGCCGGCCCGGACGGCCGGTTCATGGTCCGGCTCCCACGGCTGGCGGCCGGCGGGCCATTCTCGATGGCCGTTGAGGGTTCATCGCGGCTGACGGTCAGGAACGTCATGGTGGGCGAGGTGTGGGTCTGCTCCGGCCAGTCCAACATGCAGATGCGGGTGAGTGAGGCCAGGAATGCCGACCGGGAGATTGCCCACGCCCGGCATCCGAACATCCGTCTTTTCACCGCCCCCATCGCCGCCACGGTGGAGCCGTTGCTCGATGCTAACGCGGCGTGGCAGGTCTGCTCGCCTGAGACGATCGGACCGTTCAGCGCCGCCGGGTACTTCTGCGGCCGGGAGCTGTACCGTAGGTTACGCGTGCCCATCGGGCTGATAAACTGCTCGCTCGGCGCCACGCGCATCGAGGCGTGGATCAGCCGGGAGGGCTTGCTCGGCGACGCCGAGTCCAGACAGGAGGTCGAGGAGTACGAGCGGAGCCTGCCCAGCTTTGAGCGGCGGCTGCGGGAGTACAAGGCCATCGTCGCCGCCGGCGAGGACAAGTACTACCCGGCCGATCCAGGGAACCTGGGATATGAACGGGGTTGGGCTGCGCCAGGCACAGACTGCTCCAATTGGGGCGAGATGTCCGCCCCCGGCTACTGGAACGCCCAGGGGCTGGACTTCAGCGGCGTCCTATGGTTCCGCAAGGAGGTCAGGATCCCGCCGACCTGGGCGGGGAGGGACCTGCTCCTGGGCCTGGGCGCCTGTGACAAGACCGACACTACTTACTTCAACAACGTGAGGGTGGGCGGGCTCGGCAAGGAGGATCCGGACGCGTGGTGCAAGGACCGGGAGTACGTCGTCCCGGCAGCCCTTGTCAAGCCAGGCAGCAACGTGATCGCCGTGCGCATCTACTCGTGGGCCTTCGACGGCGGTTTCCGCGGCCCCTGGGACAAGATGCGAATCAGGCTCGCGGATTCGCCCAGGGCCAAAGGCATCCAACTCGCCGGAACGTGGCGCTACAAGGTCGAGCATAACTTCGGCAAGATCAAGCTCATGCGAGACCTTCCGCCCTGGGGCCCCGGCACCGCCAATTCGCCCTTCGCCCTGTTCAACGGGATGGTCCGGCCGCTGATTCCGTACGGCATCCGGGGGGTCATCTGGCACCAGGGGGCGTCCAACCTGCAGGAAGCGTTCAAATACCGCCGCATGCTGGCCATGCTCGTTAAGGACTGGCGGAAGCACTGGGGACGGAACGACCTGTGGTTCAACGTAGTCCAGCAGGAGAACTATGGGCCGAGGGACAGGTTCCCGGTCGAGAGCGCGTATGCAGAGCTGCGCGAGTCGCAGCTCAAGGCGCTGCATATACCCCGCGTCTCGTTGACTGTCACCATTGACATCGGAGCCGTTAACGAAGTGCATCCGCTGAACAAGCAGGAACTCGGGCGGCGCGCAGCCAGAGCCCTTCTCGGAACGACGTACGGCCAGAGGCAGACCCCACACTCGGGGCCTATCTACACGTCCTGCAAGCGGACGGGCGGCAAGATGTGCCTGACCTTCGACCACACCGACGGCGGGCTGGTCGCCAAGGGGGGGAAGCTGCGGGGGTTTGCCATCGCCGGAGCCGACCGCAGGTTCGTGTGGGCCAGGGCCAGGATCGCGGGCCGATCCGTGGTCGTGTGGAGCGAGGAGGTGCCGAAGCCGGTGGCGGTCAGGTACGGATGGGCCGCCAATCCGCGCTGCAACCTCTTCAACAAGGCGGGCCTGCCGGCCTCGCCATTTCGAACGGACAAGTGGCCCGGCCTCACGGAGAGACGGGGCGGATCTTAGAGCCTCTAACAAAATGACCCGTGGCCGCGACGAGCGGATTCCGCCGCAGGCCAAGGAGCGTCGAGCGCCGGCGCATAGGAGACCAATGCGCCAAGCCCGCGCGACACAGGCATGCGGCGAAGGGCGCCCGTCCCCTCGGGTTGCGCCTCTGGCCGGCGTCTGCGGTGTCAGGGCTCCTCGTCGTGCCGGACCCTGGCACGGACTTGGAACCCTTCCTTGCATCCATCCAGCCGGAGGCGCAACGCAGCTCACGCGGCATTCTGTTAGAAGCTCCTCAGGCAGGCGTAGACAACCCGCCGGTGAGTTGAGGCTATGGGCACCGTCCTGATGGGAACGCTCCACGGGAAGTCTGGAGATGAGGGCCGAGATCGAAGGAAGCTCCGTGCGCGATGCCGGGGCTCCGGACGGTGGTGTGAGCAACGACAGTCCGGCGATCCAGAGTGCGACGCAGAGCATCATGGACGTCGGCGGCTTGGCGTAGCGAAAATGGCGTCTCAGTGTCATCGGTTACCCATGATCGGCCAGGACCGGTTTGCTTCAGAACGGCGACCTTGAGGGAAAAGCGTGCTGGCGTTCACTGCCACCTCCGAGAGGAAGCGCCAGGGCGATAGCCTGATTTGCCGCCCGTCATCGCCGCGAGAAACCCGGCGCTGCGTTGTGCCCGGTGCCCGCCCCGGGCGGGTCGGCGCCGTGGATGTAACGATAGCCCGCGGGGATCCTGCAGAGATTGGCATCGTTGAATGCGCCGGGGGGCGAGGCCGGATCGAACGGTGGCCATGGAAGGTCTCCGAAGTAATCTGGTTTGCTCGTGCGGAAATAGCTGTTCGGAACCGTGTGGTCCGCGATTGCCGGGTCCCACTCAACGGCATGGCTCAGATAAACGAAGTTCCCGTGCCGGATCATGGTTTTCTTCACATTGAGGTCCAGTTCCTGCAGCGATTGATTGCGCGGCTGGTTCGCCGACTGGTTCCTGTAATCCGGGGGCGTAGTGGGGCCCCAAGTCCCGGAAAAGCCGTTGTTTCCCATGTTTGGGAAACCGATTTTGTAGATGACTGGTTTTTGATATCCGAACGGGGTCTCCGGCTGAAAGAGTCCGTTACTGCTGAAACTGCTGGTGCCGAGGATGTTGCCAACCACGTTGAAGTAATTGTTCCACCTGCCCACGTTCACGGCAATCAGGTTCTCTCTCGCGGTAGGATGCGTGGCGGTGCACCAGTTGCGGGCGAAGGTGATATGGCTCGTCGAGCCGAAATACCCGTCGCTGCCGATCCCCCCGGCGATGTTTCCCTCGACCAGATTCATCATGTTGTGGGGGCCGTGACTGACGCTGATATCCATGCCCGCCATCGTGGGCACGCCGACATTGCCGTTGTAAGAGAAGTTGTAGGCGATCACGTTGCCGGCGCAACCGCCCTTGGAATCGCCGAGGATGATCCCGGGGAAGCCCCCGTTGTAGGTGATGTTGTCCTCGATCAGGTTAAACGATCCGTCTTCGTAGAAGTCGATGCCTTCGTGATTGGGGCCGCCGCCCAGGCAATCGTGCGTATAGCAATGGCGGATTTCTCCACTGACAAAACGGACCAACAGCATCTGCCGGCTCCGGGACCTGGTGATCTCCACGTTCTTGATCCAGCATCCCCAGCACTGCTCAAACGAGATGCCAATCCCGGACATTGCGTTGCAGTCGATCGTGAGATCTTCCACGCCCGTATTGCTCAAGGGCGGAATCTTGTACGGCACAAGCCTTGGAGACAGTGTGAAATCCATTGGCAGCGGCGGCTCGACGGTCACCGTGGTCGCGGTCTTTGCTGCCACCTTGAACATCGCGCTCATCAGCCTGGTATCTGCCGTTGACCTCGAGACCGAGACGACATAGGGAGCGTTGTCTTGCTCGATGCGCACCAGATTGCCGACGGTGATCGTGGAGGTGTCGGCCACGGCCAGGACCTTGCTGCCTTTCGTAGCACCCCCGGTAATTGCGGGCCCGGCGGTGGGCCGCGGCCAGTCGGAAGTGCCGAACAGGAGGACCTGTCCATTGGTATTGGCCTTCAGGACAGTTCTCCCCATTCCCGCTCCGCGGACCGTAATGCTACTGGCGCGGGGGCGATACACCCGATTGTCAATCCGGTATATGCCGGCCGGGATGAACGCCACTTCTCCGGCTGGGCAGGCGTCGACGGCGGACCCGATCGCGCCAGAGGCATCTACAGTTCCAGTGCCGTACTTTGCCGCGTCCACCGTCGCGCCGATGTCCGTACGCTGCGGAATGCCACCCGGCACACCGACGTTCAGTCCGGGAGTCCAATCCATCCTGCGCTCGGCGGGGATGATCTCGGCAAGCGCGGGGCTCGACATCAACGCAGCCAGCAGCAATGCGACCGGCGCGATTTCACGGGGTTCCACGGCAGTTATCCTCCTGGCTGACGCCCACCGCAGCCGGTGTCTCCTCGACTCGAAGACAACGTCCTTGGTCGATCCTCCCCATTTTCACTGGGCCTGTAGCCGATGCAGGCTCGTTCGGCCGTCCATTCTACGGTCACGCCTGCCCCGCGGCGAGCGCCCCTTCAGGAAAGTATCTCCTTGCAAGAGCCACCCAGGTTGAATATCTTCCCTTACGTTCAGAGGGCGAGCCGGGGCCGGTCCGCGAAAAGGGATTCTCCCCCGAATAACAAGTTGGGCTTGATAACATGCGGAAGCCACATAGGATAGCTGCAGGAGCACTCACCTTCCATGATGACTCGGTTCTTCTGGTCAGATACCGCGACAACAGCGGAGGAACCTACCTCGTAGGCCCTGGCGGCGCTCTGCATGATAATGAAAATGTTGTCCAGGCAATTATCAGAGAAACGAAAGAGGAGACAGGAATTGCGGTGCGGCCCCAAAAGGTTGTTGTTATCGAAGACCTCGTGTGCTCCCGATTCAAGATGTGCAAGGCATGGATGATATGCCAAGTTGTCGATGGCGTAGCCCGCAGGACGGAAGGCGCCGAGAAGGAAGGGATTGTCGATGCCGGCTGGTTCACGAGACCGCAGCTTGATGACGAGGTTGTTTACCCCCTCCCGTTGTTGCAGGATGATTGGAACAGACTGCGAAGCGATGCGTGGCAGGCCGAGTGCCTGCCTTCTCGAAGGGCGGGTTTCTAATGATGAATGCTGCCCAACGGAGCCCTCCGCCTGGCCATTATCATCGGACGCTCCATAGCGGCAAGCGAGCTTGAACGTTGGCTGTTTCACGTTTGAGGAGCACGGGGGATCGTTTGATCAGGGCATTGGAGATCAGACAAGGCCCCGGCGCAGACAGGAGGCAGAACGGGGCTTCTTCGTCCGAAATAGGATAGACCTCAGCTGATGTTACAGCTGCAAGATGGTCTTTGAGGGTTGTGGGAATAGGCTGTCTGGGTTGCCCTTGGTCTCAGCATCAACGCGCCCCAGTGCACACGTGACGCTGCCAGATAGGAGCTACTGTCCACTTCAGCAGCAACTCGGCCCGGGCAGATCAGGTGATTGGGATGCCCTGCCGCAGGACAAGGGCTGCCAGGCTTGCGGGTTCCGCGTGCATCAGCAGCCGGGCAGGGAGGAAATGTACTTCCACGTCGTCGCCCGCCTCTTTCTGGACGAGGGCCGACACGCGCGCCTTCTTTCGCAGGTCCCAATCATCCAGTCCTTCCATGAAGACAGCGATGTCAATATCGCTGCTCTGATCGGCACGCCTCTCGGCGTGTGATCCGAAAACGTAAGCAGCCTGCACCTGGCAGTGGCGGGCGACTATTTGCACCGCTTTTCGCGCACGCTCTTTGGTCAACGCATCGAGGACAACCATTCCATCGCCTCTCTGGTCTGGTTCAGGATATCGCGGGCAACCTCCGGCGTCAGGCCTTTTGCCAGGGCTTCGACTTCTTCCGGATACCGGGACTCCGTGTGCCAGGAGCCCCTCACAGAATGCCGCGCGAGCCGCGTTGCGCCTCCGGCTGGATGGATGCAAGCAAAGGCGACGATGACGTGCCAGGGTCAGGCAAGGCGACTTGGCCCAGTCCGGCTGAGGCAGACCACCCCGAGGCGCAACCCAAAGGGACGGGCAGCCTTCGCCGCACGCCGGTGTCGCTCGGGCTTATCGCATTGGTCTCCTATGCGCCGCGCCCCGAAAAGGGCGCAGCGGTCGTAAGGGTTTCTCTCCCTGCCAGCATTCTAATCTACTGACCCCGCTCTTTTCCATCCGGCCAAGGGGTTTGGGAAGCGTCGGCGGGCATCTGCTGCCGCAGCCGGAGGACAAGGAAGCTTGCACGTCGCAGAAGGAATCGGTGTAATGGCCGGTACGTCACCCCAGGAAACTGGCCGGTTTTGACACGTCCAACCGTGGGCGGTACTTGCTCCCGTTCAGACGGAAACCGACAATGCGGGAACGGCGGTTAGTATGCTCGCTGACCCATGGAGGTGTCAATTTCGGTCTGAAGCAGAAGAGAAAAGCACAAGATTCTGGCCCAAATGCGTTGCGAGGAGATCGCAGAAACCAAGTAGGACCAGTCGCCGATACCGATGCCCTGTTACGAAAGGGGAAATACAGACAATGTCTTACAAAAGGTTTGGATGGCTCACCGTGGTTGTTGCAGCTACTCTCGTCGGCCTGGGTGTTAACCTGTCCTTTGCCGCCGACCCCCAGAATCTCCCCGGAAGTGACATCATCCCCCCTGACCGGCTTGTGCCCTGGATACCAGGCGTCACAGTCGGCGTCCCGGGCGGCATCCCAACCGACCGCAACCACCTTGTGGATGTCACCAAGGACCCATATAACGCCGACAACACCGGTGCCAACGACGCCCAGCCCGCCATCGTGAAGGCTGTTACGGACGCTAAGGAGAACGACATCGTGTATCTCCCGGCGGGGACCTATCGGATCGCCCATGCGATCACAGTGTACGGGGGCAAGAGCCGGATCACGATCCGCGGCGAGGGGCCGGACAAGACTATCATCAGGCCCAACGGCCCGCAGAGCGGCGGGATCAGCGTCACGCCCGCAGACGGCGGCGATTGGTGGTATCCGAACCGGCTGAAACTGGACATCGCGGGGAGTTACAAGCGGGGGGCGACGGAGCTGGCGGTGGGCGACACCAGGCCGCTCGACGCGTATCCCAAGGGCGGCATCGGCGAACTCTGTCAGATCTCCCTCAAGAACGACGCGAAGCTGCCTGTGATGGGCACGGGGGGCTTCGACTATGCGAGGAAGTTCATCACCCGCATCGTCGCCAAGAGCGCCACCACGGTCACGATCTCGCCGGCGCTCCTGTTCGATCTTCCGGCCGAACTCGCGCCGGTCCTGAGGCCGGTGGGGCGCTATGCCGAGTTCGTCGGGATCGAGGATCTGACCGTGGACGGCGCGGATTGTCCATCCGGGAACTGCCTTGTCAATATCGGCCAGAGCTATGGCTGCTGGGTGAAGAACGTGACGGTGCGCAACGGCGAACGCCGCCTCCTGGGCATTGACGGTTCGCTGCAATGCGAACTCCGTCACTGCAACATTTATGGGCGCAAGGTGGAGGCCCAGCCGAACAGCGGCGGCCTCTTCCTCACCATGTCCGCCGGCTGCCTGATCGAGGACAACATCCTGTCTCCAGGGACGGAGATGAGCGGCGGCGACGCGGGCAACGTCCTCGCCTACAACTTCTGCGATGACGTGGCCGTCCAGGGCAACCTGCTCTGCGCCAGCCTGAACACCAACCACGGCGCGCACAACAGCTTCAACCTCTTCGAAGGCAACCTGATGCCGAGATTCCAGTGCGACGGCTACCACGGCAGCGCCTCGCATGACACGGCCTTCCGCAACTGGTTCCATGGAACCTCCACGAAGACGACCCAATGGTGGGTCTGCGTGAATCTGAACCGCTTCACCCGCTGCTACTCCCTGGTCGGCAATGTCCTCGGCAGAAAGGGGTCCGACTGGCTCTACGAAGTCGAGATGACAGGGTTCAACTACGAGAAACACTTCATCTACTCGCTCGGCTATCCGAACATGGGCAACGGCTGGTGCAACGGCAAGACCGCCCAGCCGAGCAAAGGGCAGTACTGGGCCGACTGGGATCCGGTCGTCGGAACCTCAATCAAAGGCGTGCTGACGGAGCGCACGAACGACACCGTGGGCAAGGTCACCCTAAGTTCCGGAGCCCTGACAGAGGAGCAGTCGCCGATGATGAAGGCCGGGGAGACGGGCACCTGGGTCATCGTCCGCAAGGTGGAGGGCAAGGTCGCCACGGTGGACACGGGGCCGTGGGGCACCAAGCTGCCTCCCCTGAACACGGAGGTGCTGCTATTCCCCGGCGCGGGCGGCTTCCAGGAACTGGATCTGGACGTGAAGGCCACGACGCTGCTGAAGGGGAACTACAACTTCAAGGACAACGGCGTGTCGCAGAGCGAGTCGCTCGGCGACGTCAAGCTCCCCAAGAGCCTTTACCTCAAGGAGAGGCCGGCCTGGTTCGGGGACCTCGCCTGGCCGCCGTTCGGGCCGGACGTGGATTTTGAGAAGAACAAGATACCGGCGCAGGTGAGGTATGAGCTGATGGCCAAATAGGCCAAGGGTCTCTGACAGCATGCGGGAGCTGTCCAGCGCATTTCGGAAGGGGAGTGAGACAAACCAATGAGCAATGCCAATTGGCGGCCTGTTTCCGACCGCAAAATCCGGGTGGGCATCGCCGGGTATGGCGCGTGCGCCTTCGGAGCGGCGTTCCATTTCCAGGACCACCCGAACGTCACGGTCGCGGCGGTTGCCGACCTGGACCCTGACAAGTGCGCGGCATTGGCCAGGGCGTCCCGATGCGAGAAAACCTATTCGTCCTGCGAAGCCCTGCTCAAGGACGATTCGCTTGAGGCCGTCTTCATCGCAACTGACGCCCCCAGCCATGCCCGGCTGGCCATCGCGGCGCTCAACGCCGGCAAACACGTCGCCTCGGCCGTGCCGGCCGTCTTCGGGTCACTCGAGGACGCCGACGCTCTCTTCGCTGCCGTCAAGGCCACCGGCTGCAAGTACATGATGTTCGAAACATCGTATTTCCACTATGACCTTTATTGCATGCGCGAGATGTACAGGGCCGGCGACCTCGGCAAGGTTATCTACGCCGAAGGGGAGTACTGGCATTACTTCCCCACGCCGTTGGGCGCGTACAAGGGATGGCGGACGGGTCTGCCGCCGCAGTGGTATCCCACGCACTCGAATGCCTACTACGTGGGCGTGACCGGCGGAAGCTTCACTGAAGTCTCATGCATGGGTATGCCAAGCGCTCTGGAGCACCTGAAGCCGGAGAACAATCAATACGGGAACCCGTTCGGGACGGAAATCGCACTGTTCCGCACCAGCGAAGGCGGCATGGCCCGGATGGCGGTGAGCTGGGACACCCCGGGTGTGTCAGGGGAGAGCGGCCGGATCCGCACCGAAAAGGGGACGTTTTATGGCAAGTTTCAGGGAGTCCGGGACGACCATGCGCAGCCGGCAATCAGCCGTCCGCCGCTTCCTCCGGGCGTCGAAGCCGGTGCCCACGGCGGCTCGCACGGCTACCTGACAGGCGAGTTCATCGAGGCGATCCTGCTGGACCGCAAGCCGCTGGTGGACGTGGCCCAATCGCTCAACCTGACGGTGAGCGGCATCGTCGCCCACCAATCGGCTCTTAAGGACGGCGAAGTGCTGAAGGTACCGCAGTATGTCCTGTAGCAGTTGCGAGAAGGGCTGGAAGAAGAGGTCGGAGGGATCGCCCCTTTTCCCCCCTTGAACGAGTCCCCTCATGTCTCTGCTATGCGTTGACCGTTGAGATGCCGGAACTGTCAGACTTGCGCCTGTGCGTCCTGAAAACCTCGTGCGCTGCAAGATAGTGCCAAGGGTCCCCAGAACTGAGAACTGGACTTTGAGGCCGCGGCCGCCTGCAACTTGTCTCTTCGGACGCCGCATCGCATACAGGCTCTGGCGGTGCGGAAAGGGCTCGGCCGGGGGGCACGACGCCATTTTTCACGCCCGTTTTTTCCGTAGACGGTATGCTTGAGGGCTGCTGCAAAGCAGTTGGGACCTTGTCCCTTAACCCACAGCGCTCAACACAAATGTGCGCCGCCTAATGCCTTATGCCTGCATGGAACCCATTTCCCAGAGGGGCCTGAGACCCTGGCGCTTGCAGGCTTTGTCCCCGGCACTATCGGGCAGCCTTCCCGTGTGAATTTGCCCGCCCCCTTTCCTTAGAATCCGCCTTGCTGTTGCTCACGAGCCAGCCCGGCACGGGCCGGCCAGCGGGTTTGGTCCCGCAAGGCGCAAGCTGACGCGGGCAGGCCTGCTGCGGCGGTGCGGCCCTCCGGCTTCCGGGCTGTCATCCGGCTCGCTCTTAACCCGATGGAAAGAACACCGTGAAGCTTAAGAAGCTCGAACTATACGGCTTCAAATCGTTCGCGGACCGGACCGTCTTCGACTTCGAGGACAGCCTCTCGGCCCTCGTCGGCCCGAACGGGTCCGGGAAGAGCAACGTCGTGGACGCTATCAAATGGGTCCTGGGCGAGCGGAGCGCTCAAAAGCTGCGCGGCGCCGAAATGACGAACGTGATCTTCGGCGGCTCCGAATCGCGTAAACCCGTCAACTTCGCCGACGTGAAGCTCACCATTGACAACTCCGACCATTGGCTGCCGGTGGACTTCGAAGAGGTCTGCATCCAGCGCCGCATAGACACCACGGGGCAGTGCGAATACTACATGAACGGCCAGCAGTGCCGCCTGAAGGACATCCGCCAACTGCTCATGGACACAGGCGTCGGCACCAGTTGCTACAGCGTTATCGAGCAGGGCCAGATAGACCGGATACTGCGTTCCAACCCCAAGGAGCGGCGCCAGGTCTTCGAGGAGGCTGCCGGCATCAACCGCTACCTTGAGCAGAAGAAGGAAGCGGAACATAAGCTGGAGCGCGTGGCCGCCAACCTCTTGCGCGTTAATGACATCCTGGAGGAACTCGAGCGGCAACTGCGGAGCGTCAAGTACCAGGCTGCCCGTGCCAGGACGTTCAAGCACCACGCCGAGCGCCTTCAGCGGCTGCGACTCGCCCACGGGCTGCACTCTTATCGCGGCCTGGAGGCTGAGAAGGCGGGGCATGCTCTGGCCATCGAGGAAGAGTCGAGCGCAAAGGCGCGCCTGGCCGAGCAGGCAGCGTCAGCCGAAAGGGAGCTTGAGGCCGCGCGCACGCAGCTCCAGAACGCTCAGGCGGCGCTCTCCGGCTCGCGCGAGCGCCTGGCGCACATTGACGCGCGCGTGGAAAGCCTGGCCCGCGAGGCCGCGCTGAACCGCAAGCAAGGCGAGGAACTTGGCCAGAGGCTCAAGGAACTCGACCAAAGGCGCAGCGCGCTTGAGCAGCGCGCGAGCGACCTGGGCCGTGAGATCAGCGAGGCTGCGGCGAAGCTCCAGCAGAGCGGGCAAGAACTCGCCGAGAAGACTACACGGTTCGCAGCCGGCCAGCAGCAGATCGAGAACTTGCGCCGGCAGTTCCGCCAGGCGGAGGACCGGCTCGAAGCGAAAAAGGTCGCCGTTTTCGACCTTTTCCAGCAGGATGCCCAACTGAAGAACCAGGTCGAGGTGCTCGGCGTAGAGCGGCGAGGCCTGCAGGGCCGCCTTGAGCGCCTGGAGAACCGGCAGACCGAACTCAACGCGCAGTTGGGCCAGGCAGACGCCGAGCGAGCGAGCGCGCAGGAAAGCCTGGACGCGCTGCAGGCCCGGCAAGCCGAGCTGGACGCTCGCCTCGAAGAACTCAAGCGCTCGCTCTCCGAAGCTGAAGAGCGCCTGCGCGCGGCAACGGGAGAGGAGGCGGAGGTCCGGGCGGAGCTGAGCGGCAAGCTTGCGCGCCGCGAGGTGCTGCGCGACCTGGAGGCCCGCGCAGAAGGCGTGGGCTCGGGTGTGAAACGGGTCCTGGACGCGCACCTGCCCGGCACGGTGGGCCTGGTCGGACAGAAGCTGGACGTCCCGCTTGACAAGGCGGCGGCTGTGGAAGCCGCGCTTGGCGATAGGGCGCAGGCCGTGATCATCGAGGGCTCAGCCGAGGCCCGGCAGGGGCTGGAACTGCTTGCCGCAGAAAACGCCGGCCGGGCGGAGTTGATTGTGCTGGAACACATCGCTCCGCCCGACCGCGCGGGACTGAACCCGGTGCCCGGCGTGGAAGGTCGCCTGAGCGACCTGGTGCGCTCGGATGAGCAGGCGGCCCGCGCAGTCGAACTCCTCCTCGGGAACGCACTCCTGGTGGAAGACAGCGAGCGCGCGCTCGCGCTCCTGCGCGCGGGGCTGCCAGCGGGCGTGCGCCTGGTGACGCCGGCGGGCGAATGCTACGGCGCGGACGGCGTCTGGGCCGGCGGAGAACCGGAAACACCGAGCATCGTCAGCCGCCGGAGCGAGCTAACCGCGCTCGACGCGCAGATAGCCGACCTCGAACGGCGCCTGGCAATCTCGGGCGAGCAGAAGCAACTCTCGGCGCGCCAGGTGGAGAGCCTGCGGGCCGAGCGGGAATCCCATGCCACGGGCGCCGAGGACGTGCGGCGCAAGACGGCGGAGGCCGGAACGCGTTTGCAGGCCGTCAGCGCGCGCGCAAACGAGCTGAGGGAGGAACTGCACCTGGCGAGCGTCGAGCAGGCGACCCTCCGCCGGGACATCGAAGACCTGGGCGCGCAGTCGGCCTCGCTGCAAGAGCGGGCCGAGCAGGTCCGGCGCGAGCGCACGGATTCAGAGCACGCCGTTAACGCCGAGCAGGAATGCCTGCGCGCCATGCAGGAGGAGCAGCAGAAGGTCACCGAGCAAGTCAACGCGCTCGCCAGCGATCTGGCGGGCACGAGGGAGCAGCAGCGGAGCCTGCAATCGCTCGCCGAGCGGCTGCAGGCGGACAGGGAGCGGGCCGCGTCGGAACTTGCCGGCTTGCTGGCCGAGCAGCAGAACGATACAAAGCGCCTGGAGGAGGCCGCCAAGGCGGCGGAGGCCGCCGTGAGCCAGGCCGAAGCCCTCGGCGCGGAAAGGAGCGCGCTCTGCCGGGCGCTGGAGGCGGACTCGGCCGGGCTCCAGGGACTGCGCGAGCGGATAAGCGACCTGGCGGGGCAGACGGGCGAACTGGCCCAGCAGCGGCAGCAGATTGACGAGCGCCTCCACGCGCTGCGCATGGCAGAGAATGAGACGGCCATCAAGATGCGGGACATGCTCGACCGCGCGGCGGAGGACTATGGCGTACGCTTGCAGTCGCTGATCGCGGCGCCTGAGACCTGGCGGGAGGCCTCCCCCTTCACGGCCAAGCTGATCCGCGAGTTTGCCGAGAACCTGCCGGAGCCCGCTCAAGGCGCGCCGGCGGAGCAAGTAGCGGCCTGGTACAAGGAGCAGGAGCAGGAGGCCGGCGAGGCGGCTGAGGAAGGGCGCGAAGAAGAGGCGCCGGAAGTTGTGACCCTCGAAGAGGCGACGGAGCTACGGCGCTCGGTGCTGGAGCTGGCAGACAACCCCGCGACTGACTGGGAGCAGGTCAAGACGGACGTGGCGAGGCTGAAGGCGTACGTGGAGCGCGTGGGTAACGTTAACGTGGCCGCCATTCGCCAACAGGAAGAGTTGGAGGTGCGGCTCCAGTTCCTCAAAGACCAGAAGGACGACCTCGAAACCGCGCGGCGGCATCAGCGGGACATCATCCGCGAGCTGAACAAGAAGAGCCGCGAGCGGTTCCGCGAGGTCTTCGAGCAGGTGCGGCAGAACTTTCAGACCCTGTTCCGGAAGCTGTTCGGCGGGGGCACAGCGGACATCCTTCTGGAGCAGGCTACCGAGGAAGAGGACATCCTCGAAGCAGGGGTCGAGATGGTCGCCCGGCCGCCGGGAAAGGAAACCAACTCCATCACGCTGCTCAGCGGCGGCGAGAAGGCCCTGACGACGATAGCGCTGCTGTTTTCGATTTTCCAGGTCAAGCCGAGCCCGTTCTGCCTTCTCGACGAGGTGGATGCGCCTCTGGACGACAACAACGTCGAGCGGTTCCTGATGCTGTTGGACGAGTTCAGGAACAACACGCAATTCGTCATCATCACGCACAACAAAGTGACGATGAGCGTGGCCCAGATCCTCTACGGGTTGACGATGGCGGACGGCGTAAGTAAGAAGATCTCGGTGAAGTTTGAGGAAGTAGACCGGAAGCTCGACCAGATGCCGGAAGCCCAGGCCAAGGCCGGCTGAGCACGCCCGCCCCACAAGTCCGCGGGGAAGCTCTTCACTACCCGTTGTGCGTCCTTCGCGGTTTCTTCCCCTCATTCCTCTGAACGCGCCGCCGGCTGATTCCCGTCCGAGGGCAGGCAGTCCGGCACAGAGAGGCGACAGGGGACCCGCTTACCGGGACGGGGGCCGTTCAGGAGGGACGTGTGGAACGAACCCCGGTTGCGGCCCGGCGAGAGGGCGTAAGCCCGGATTGCTTGCAGCACCCCGGACTTCATCTCGCTGCTTGCGAGCGCGTACGCTTTCGGCGGGCCCAGGCCCCAATAGCTGAGAAGAGCCCGGCGCCCAACAGGCAGAAGGTTGACGGTTCGGGGACGACTGCGCCAATGATGCCGTTAGTGCCGCAGGATTCTCCACTAACCGAGAAGGACTGGGTCAGCCCCAGCATGTTATCATCCGGCTCATAAGTGAAGAAGAACCGGAGACTCCCGTCGCCTTGGAACAAGGGGGATTCTGGATCAAAGTAAGTCGCCGCGTCATCAATCCAGATGGACCCTAAGGTCGTATCCAGGCTGAGACCTGTCAGCAGGCCGCGGAAGGTATTGTTCGCTGATGAATAGGTGAGCATCGAGAGATGGGCTTGGAGAAACACGCTGCTGCCGACGGACAGACTGAAAAGGTCGAGAGCCCCGGAATCAAAGAAGAAGTCTCCGTTGACAGGTGGTCCCACGAGTAAGAAGGCGGGCAGATTGACAGCGGCGCCCACCAGGCTGTCCCCCGGGCAGCCGGTGTCCGTGACGGCATCATTCGAGAAGGTGAGCTTGCCTTGCGAGGAATCAAAGGCGACCGATCTCCCCATGGACTTCACTGGCGGCGGAGTGTCAAGCTCTTTGCCTCCGTTGCCTTCGCTCTTGATGTTGTACACCATCAGGTCGTTGGCGGCGGTACCGGGCTGTGTCGCGAGCCGCGGCTGATACATGACGCCGTTGTTAGCGTCATCCTTGCCTTCGGCTATAGACACGGTGTCACGGCCTGGGGCATTCAACGTCAACCCAATAGTCCCTTGATCCGCGGAAGGCGCTGCCGGCTCACGGGGGAAGATGGGTTGGTGGAGATCAGAGAAGAAGTACAGCTTGTTGCCCTGGAAGCGAATGACGTCCGAGGGGACGTTCCCCTCGTCATTGGTGCTGGGAACGATGAGGTCCCCGTCGTGGGCCATGACCTGCGCCGGCAAGTTATAGACCAGCGCGGTCTTGTTATCTATGGGGTCTTTGGCGAGGGCGCCCTTATCGGTGCCCTTCGGCACACGCTTCCCGTCAATCGTGAAGAATCCCTGCCCCGTTTCGTCAACATTGATGATGATAGGCACCGCCAGGGAGCTGTTGGCGAATGTCAACAACAGGCTCCCACCGATAAGAACCGACAAAAACCCCCGCCTGAATCCCTTCATGGGCTTCCTCCTCCCCCCAGAAGCCTGAGCCAGCCCCCAAGAACTCTCCCCCAACTCGTTCCGTCTCGCTGCCCGTCAGTCCTTGATGAGTGATGTCAACCCCCCGAACGCGCGCCGCGCAACAGCCATGCCAAGACATAACGGCCCGCAGTTGGTTTGGCGGAAGAGTGTTCTTGCCCGTCAGTTAGGACTAAGCGCCGAACTAAAGCCGACGCATAGGCACACGACCGGCGTGTCTTGCGGCATCAACATCCCTATCGTCGGCAGAAGAACTGAGTTGGCGTAACAGCTTGTCCTACAACTCGATGGGGCATTGTCGGCAGTATGCAACACTGGGCTGCCGCTGGCTAATACGTCAGGGCGGCAGCCTCGACCCTGCATCGTTGCCGTTCCTGTATTAACCTAACTCCCACGTGCGACCGGTGTTGTTCCCTAAGGCGCGACAGAGGAGGCGCGGAGGTGGGTGGGCAGAGACCGGAGCAACCTCATCTTCCCAGGATGTACACGGAATTTGCGCGTTACTGGCCCCTGATCAGCGACCCGGCCGACTACGCGAAGGAAGCCGCCTGCTGGCGAAACGCTCTCCGCAGCCGTCTCGGTCCCGGCCGGCACGAGATACTCGAACTGGGGGTAGGGGGCGGCCACAACCTGTCACACCTCACTGCGGAGTTCCAGGCTGTGGCCGCAGACATCAGCCCGCAGATGGTCGAACAGGCCCGCAGGCTGAATCCCAGTGTCGAATTCCACGTGGGAGACATGAGGACTCTTCGCCTGCGCCGGAAGTTCAAGGCAGTCCTCATCCACGACGCAATCAGCTACATGGTAAGCGAGGACGACTTGCGGGCGACGCTCGCCACGGCGCCCCTCACCTCGACGCGGGCGGCGTCTTTCTGACCTCGTCCGACTGGTACCGAGAGAGCTTCTGCGACCCGGACGCGAGCATCGGCATAAGGAGGGACGGCGGGACCGCTCTCACTTACACCGAATACACATATGACCCCGAACCGTCGGACACAACGATCGGGTCGCTGCACTGGTATCTGATCCGCGAGGGAGGCCTACTTCAGGTGGAGCAGGATAGGCACGTTTTCGGGCCCTTTGCGCTGAGCACGTGGCTGGACCTCATGCAGCGGGCCGGCTTCGACGTTCGCAAGATCCCGTACGACGTCCACGATGATAAGCGCGAAGCCTACCTCTTGGAGGGGATCCTGCGATCTTCCGCGTCCAGGGAACGGTGACGGCGCACCGACAAACGAGGGCGCTTTGACACTGATTCACGCTGATCCTCACTGATGGAAGACATGGGGGCACGGCCTCACCAAAGGCCACACCCGCAACTCCTGATGCCCCAAGCGAGCACGCCAGGGTGGGCTCACTTCGTCGGCGGTTCTCCGTAGCGGACGACGAGGGCGGTCATGTCGTCGAAGAGGGGCGAGTCGCCGCAGTGCTTCCGGGCGGCCTCGACGACGTTGAACGCCATCTGCCTGGGCGGAGCGGCCAATGAAGTCAGCGCCGCCTCGCGCACGCCCTCAGTGCCGAAGGCTTCATGCGAAGGGCTCTGGGCTTCCAGCAGGCCGTCGGTGTAGAGGACGATGGTGTCCTCGCGGTTCAATTGGACGGAGCGCTCTTCGAACTCCCCGTCCTCCTGCAGGCCGAGCAGAAGCCCCTCCGTGTCCAGCCATCCTTTCTCGCCCAATTGTATGAGGAGCGGCTTGGGATGGCCGGCGCGGCAGAAGGTGACGATACCGGTGGCAAGCTCGATTTCGGCGTAGAAGGCGCTGATGAAAAGCTCCGCACGAACCAGGTCGTCGAAGAGGGCCCGGTTGACCTGTGCCATCAGGCCGGGCACCGAGCGGCGGTGGACGGACTCGCTTCGGACCACTGCGCGGAAGGCCGTGGCCATGAGCGCAGCCCCCATGTCGTGGCCGGACACATCCGCGACCACCAGGCAAAGGTGCTTGGCGGCGAGCCAGTAATCGAAGAGGTCGCCGCCTACGTGGCTGGCCGCCTTGCAGTACCCGCCGATCTCCAGTGCGCCCACTTTCAGGGGCTCTTCTGGCAGGAGGCTGAGCTGAATCTTGGCCGCAAGCTCGAGTTCATGCTCAAGCTCGCGGCGCTGGCGCTCGGCATTGATGAGACGGCAGTTGTGAATCTGCGTGGCGGCCGTGGCGGCGACGGCGCTCACGAGCTTCAGGTCGCTGGCGGTGAACACGCTGCTCTGGCGTTTGCGGGTCAGGTTGAAGACGCCGAGGACCTCCTCCCTGCCGTGCTTCTGAGAGCTGATCTTAAGGGGCACGCTCAGGAAGCAATTGGCCTCGCGCAGATCGCTGGAACCGAGCCTTTCGGCCGGCATCGGGTCGCCTTCATTGACGATGACGCCGTGGCCGCTTTCGAAGACCTTGCCGCTGACGCCTTCGCCGGGCTTGACGCTGACGTCGCCCCGGATGTTCTCCGGCAGGCCGACGGCGGCGCGGATAGTCAGGTCACCGGTCTTCTGGTCGGCGACCATGATGGAGGCGCGCTCGCAGTTCATGAGCCAGGCGGCCTCTTTGACCAGGAAGTCGCAGATCTCGTCCTCATCCAACAGGGCGCCGACGCGGGCGCTCATCTCGTAGAGGAAGTTGAGTTCCTCGTAGCGGTCCGCGACTTCCGTGGCGAGGCCGGATATATCCTCCTCAGCGGTGAAGATCCTGGTGACGACTTCGGCCGCGGCTTCGGACGCACGGACTGCGCGCAGGCCCGCTTCGCCGGCCGCCACGCCCCAGCCCGTTCGATTGTTGCCGATGCGGACGGGCACGAAGGGGCGTTCGGAGCGCCGCAGGCCTTCCTCCTGCTGGAAATCCAGGGGCACCCCTGTGAGGGCGGAGAGGCGCTCAAGGACCGTGCGGTACTCGGCCGGCTGGAATTCGACGGGGCCGGAGCCGCGCTGCTCGCTGCTGTCCCAGAAGAGCTTGACCATGTAGGTGCGTCCGACAAGACGGAATCTACCGCAGAGGCACTCGCCTGAGGCGCGTAAGCTCCGAGTCCGCGGAGAGCGTCTGCGGCATCGAAGGCGATTATACAGCCCGCCGGAGTTCGAGGCAATCAGGGGAACGAGGCAATCGCTGCTGAATGGGCGACAGCGGGGGGGGCCTCTCGGAGGCGCGGCGCTACAACCGGCACACATAGCCTGCGCGTCGGCACCAGGTTATGCGGAACGGGCTTTGGGCATGCAGGGGAAGAGGCCGCTGTGAAACGACCTTATTGGCTGTCAGCCTCGGGCGTTAGCGTTGAGGCTGAGGCTTGATCGGGACGGACCCTCGGGCTGGCGGCTCTGAGGCGTTGGGCCGGCTGGGGGGCGGTGGCACCGACTCCTTGGAGAGGTCGTCCACGAGTTGGGCGTAGCCTGGGAATCTCTCCCGTACCTGGGCAAAAGTAGTATGGGCATCTTTAGCCTTCCCTTGCCTGTTCTGGAAGCAGGCGAGGTGGACCCCGCCCTCCGGCGCAAAGTATGTCTCTCCCGCGAAAACCTCGCCATAGTGCTTCTCAGCTTCGGCTGCGTCGCCACGTTCCTCATAGGTAGAGGCAAGCACGAGCTGGGCGAGAGCCTTGTCAATGGGGCTTGTTCTGTACTCAATGACCTGCTCCAAGCAGGCCCGGAGCAGGATTTCGCCACCGTGTAGATACACGCCGGGCCTTGGTTCAGCGGTTACTCCATTCGAATCCAAGATACTCCTGGCCAGGCTCAGGCAGGCATCATATTTGCGGCGATCACCCTTGAGGAGGGCCCGGGCCTCCTCGGTGCCTCTTGTGAGCCGTGCGATATCGTATTCGGCCCATTCGCGGCAGACGAGCCGGTAAGCGGCCTGGCCTTTATCCCCTGGTGCTTCCGCTGCGGCGACTTTCTTAAGCCGGTTCAGAGCAATTTCGTTATTGCCGGTGATTGCCTCAGCGATCTCCGCCTCATAGAGGTTGGACAGCACCGCCATGCTCGTGGGCACCTTATCGCCTCTTGCCCTCTCGAGGATGTGGTCGTAGGCCGCCTGGGCACGGCGGGCATCCCCATACTCTCGAGCTATTGCTCCTATCCACAAGCTGGCTTGAACCCCATTAGCGATATTCGACTGTGTGTTGGGAAGGTCACCGTACTTTTGGACGATCACATCCAGCCTTTCTATCGCCTCTGAAGGCCTGCCGGAAAGCCAGGCTACCCTGGCTGCAAAGAAGCCCGCGGTTACCGGGTCGGAGGACTCCTTCATCAGCCTGTCGCTGTATTGGCGTGAGTGTGTCGTCACGGCACACGACTGGAACGCCATTGACATTAGGGGGCCATATAGCGCGCTATCGGCCATCTTCCTTTGTTCGTCCGTGCTTGGGGCTGCAGCTTCCTCTGCGAATGTTGTCACGGCGGATATGGCCGCCAGTGCGAGCAGCAGTGCCGCCTTTTCAAGGAAACGTTTCGTCTTCATGTTCTTCCCCTCCAGGTTGTGTGTTTGTGTTCGTGGGTCGCCATCTGGCGATCTTGATCAAGCGTGGAAGGGGTTGGCAGGCGCTGCAGGTCAGCGCCCCGGCCGTTTCGCCGAGGCGCGGACAAGATGCCTTATGCCCCTCGGGGCCCTATCTCCCGGCCTCTCTTGGGGCCTCTCCTGTTGGGGTCCTGGCTTTGTCTTGCGGCCCGGCTACCGGTTTCGCTGTTGGTGGGGCCATTTTCTCCATGCGGGCTGCGAGTTTGTCAATTATGTCTTTGACGGCCTCTTCATGGCCGGCGAGAAGGATCTCGGAAAAGCTCCTGAGTTCCTCCGGATCATAGGGTCGCTGGGTGTACAATTCCACGCACCGACGGACGAACGCCTCACGGTAGTCAATTAGCTCATTGAGGCGTCTTGCCTGGACGTTGGCCTCCATCTCACGGCGGTTCTCGGCGTCTTCGGCCTCAAGTGCCTTCGCGTCGAGGGTATCAGTTGTTTTCACCTCCACTGGAGGCACGGGAACCTTCGATGCGGGAGCATGTTCCAGGGCGGATCTGAGGCCCAGCAACATTGCTAAGGCCGCCTTCCTCCTGGCGGCGCGTAACTCTTCGGGCGGTGGATAGGACGACAGGAGGCTATCGCTCCAAATGCTGTACATGCGGCATACGTTAAGCGGATCCAACGGGTGTTGGAGGGCTAACTTCGCGTATTTTACCTTGTTTGCCGTCCGGGGGTCGTCTGGTGGAGTATAGCCCCTCTCTGCGTACATTTCCGCAATGGAGGCATAGATTACCCCCTTTTCCTCAGGGGATTGGTGGTCTTGAAGGAGCGCGAGCAATTGCGGTTCGAGCTTTGAGAGAGTGGCTACTGTGCCGTCGTTTTGACCGACAATCCGGCCGATGCTGACAGGAAATGGATCCCAGGGAAGGCCCTTCGTCTCCCACGGACGCGTCATCGCAAGGAAACAGGCTGATATGAGAAAGCTTGCCGATGTTCGGATTAGTCCTCGTAGAGTCATTGTGGCGCTCCTCTCTTGCGGCTTGTTTCGGGTATGTGAATGACGCCTACCATGCCTCACGGCGGGCCTGGGGCGTCCTGGTATGGGCCTTGCCACTCCTGGCTGTATGCCGAATTGTCTGCTTGGATACCCACCTTGGCGGCCTGGTCAATCCCCCTGTATTCCCTGTGGTGAGTCTCGTCCGCAAGCCAGGTTACCCAATCTCCGAACTCTCTTCCGAGCCTCCATGTGCAGACCCCTCCCGAGGCCAAGAAAGCCAACCTCCAGGATGTCCTCCCCCTCTCGGCATGTCCCGATTTCTGCCGAGATTGTACCCTATACGAGGGTTTGCTGCAATGCGGACCTTCTACCTAAAACCTGAGACTCTTACAGCGTCGGACGGAATGCCAGTTGCTTCCAGCGAGCAGGTTCTTGACGGCTGTGGCGTACGGTCAATCCGGCCCGGTCGCGCTACGGCGGGTGAACGTGGCACCCGCTCCGGGGGCGTCGCCGAGAGTGTTGGGTACCCGGGAGAGGATGCTGGGCGGCCTGAAGACAGCCGCGCAGGCTGCCCTGCGACGCGAATGCCACATCTGTTCTTGCGGGCGGCGGGCGGTGGCATGTAGAATCGCCTTCTCGGCACACCCATCGGCACTGCACGGAACGGAGCGCCAATGCAGACTGGCCAGCCGCGAGCAGACGGTAGCCCACAGCCCATGACATCGCGCCAGCGGTTGCTTGCCGCGGCAAGATGCGAGCCCTGCGACCGCGTGCCCGTGTCGCCCTTCGGGCTCGGCCGCCTCGACCCGCAGGGCGAAGTCGCGGCTGAACTCATACGCCGGTGCGACTCTTTCCTGGAAGCCGGCCTCGGCGTGAACGTCTTCGGAGGCGCCAACTATCGCGAGGAAAGGCGCATTGAAGGCGACTTCACGCGCGTCGTAATCCCCACGCCGAATGGGGCCCTCACCCGCGTCATCAAGAAGACCTCGGTCGCCACGCATTCCGTCGAGTTCCCCTGCAAGGGACCGGCGGACTTGGAGAGATTCCTCTCGATAACGTGGGAGCCGCAGCCGCCGAACTTGAGTTCCTATCGAGCAACGTGCGAACGATGGGGCGAGGAGGCGCTGGTGCTGGCCTCGTGCCCGGACGGGCTTTGCATGCCGGCGGAGCTGATGAGCCCGCAGGACTTCTGCCTGCTCCGCGCGGACGCGCCGGGGCTGATGGCTGCGGCCGTCGGAGAGGCCGCCAGACGCGCCGAAGCATACGTCGAGGCGGCATGCCTGGCGGGCATCCGGGGCTTCCGCCTCCTGGGCGGGGAGTATGCCTCAACCCAACTCGGGCCGCGCGCTTTCGAAGAGTTGGTGGTCGCGCACGACCGGCGGCTCGTGGAGATCATGCACCGGCACGGCGCCCTCGCTTACTGCCACAACCACGGGCGCATCATGGGCTACTTAGACGCCATGGCGCGCATCGGGGTGGACTATCTGGATCCGTTAGAGATGCCGCCTTGCGGGGACATGGAGCTGGAGCGTGCGCGGGAGATCATTGACGGGCGCTTCTGCATCGTCGGCACGTTTGACGACATGGAGATGCTGGGGAAGTGGCCGTTGGAGAGGGTGAAGGAGGCCGCGCGGGACAGGCTACGGCGGTATGGGACGCGCGGCATCTGCCTCGGCGGCTCCGCGAGCGGGACCTACACGGAGCGTGCGGCGCGTGCCTTCCTCGCCATGGCTGAGGTCGTGTGCGAACCGGCCTGAGCAAGAACAATGGCTCGCTGGCGGCGCGCCAAACGCTGGCAGTTTGACGAGGCGGCTGGTACAATGCCTCGAAGTGTGCCGTGCAGGGAGTCATGTGGGCTGCGAGCGGCTCACCTGCCCGAGATCCCCGCCACACGGACAGCGGGCAGGCCTCGGCGCGTCCGAGCAAAGCGGACGCGACGCCCTAAGGCGGCATGGGGATGACATTGCGCGGGACCGAGCAAGCGGCAGCGGGGCGCAGTGCGTTTCGTTCAACAAGCCAGTAGCTCCTCGATTCTGGATTGGGAAGGCTCGCATGAGCTGGACAAGAACCGTCAAGGCGGCCGTCTTGGTCGGGTTTTTGGTGTGTCTCGCGCCTGGCGTGATAGGCGCAGAAGAGCAGAAGCCGGCTGCACCACAGCGTTTCTACTTCCTCGGCCCGCACTTGTTCCCGTTTGCGCCGGGAATCTCGGGCCTCACGGCCTACGACATGAACGGGGACGGCAAGATGGACCTGATCGTGATGGACCCCCGCGCCAGCAAGTTCCACATACTCCTTCAGAAGCCTGCGGGCGCGAAGGAGGAGAACAAAGAGCCGGAGTGGACAGAAAAGTCCGCCAATGAACTCGCGCCCGACCGCCTGCTGGCCAAGGAGGAAGTGCGGATCAATGAGCCGCTGCTCGGCTACCTGGTGGGGAACTTCGCCGGCGCCGACGGCGCCATCGCCTACCTGACAGACCGCAAGGAACTGATCGTTGAGCGCAAAGACAAGGAAGGCAAATGGGAGAGCGTGCAGCGATTCCTGCTGGATCTCGAATCGAATTTCGTCGGCGGGTTCGAGGTAGCGGACCTGGACGGCAACGGCAAACAGGACTTCGTGTTGCTGGCCCAAAAAGACCTGCTGATCTTCTTCCAGGATAAGGACGGAAGGCTGGCCGAGCCCCGGCGCTATCCGATAGCGAACGAGAAGTCGGGGGGGCTCGTCCTGGGCGACGTGAACAATGACGGCCGGCCTGACATCGTCTATATATCTCCGGGCACGCAATATCCTCTGCAGGTGCGGCTGACGCAGCCCGACGGCTCGCCCGGGCCGGAGTACCGGTTCCGCATGCCGGTGCCGCGCGACGTGGCCGTCGGGGACTGCCTGGGCGACGGCAAGAATGAAGTGGCGCTGATCGAGTCCACCACGAACCGGATCAAGCTCCTGCGCTGGGAGCTTCAGCAGAAAGGGGCGGGCGTGGAGGCGGAGACGGGCGCGCTGGAACTCGTGCCCTTTCCAAAGGACGAGAAGGCGAAGATGCGCAGCTACGTGATTGCGGACGTGGACGGCGACGGCCTGCCGGACGTCGTCGTCACGGAGCCGGGTGCGGCGCGCGTCAGCCTGATACGCAGCCGGAAAGGTTCCGGCTTGATGCCGCTGGAGAGCTTCCCGTCGCTTCAGGAGACGTCGAGCATCGCGGCGTTGAAGGCGCCGGACGGCCGCACCGACCTGATCCTTTGCAGCAAGAAGGAAGGAATCGTGGGCGTCAGCCGCTTCAACTCCGAGAGCGGGCGCCTGGAATACCCGAAGGCGATCGAGATAGGCGGCGAGCCGAGCGCAATCGCAACGGCGCGGCCCGAGGCGCGCGAAGGTCCGCACGTCTACTGTGCCGTGCGCGGGCCGAAGAAGGCGGGTGCGGAAAAGGGCCCGGTGGAACTCGTCACGCTCGAGCGCAAGGAGTCCGGGTACGAGGTTCTCAGGCGTCAGCCGCTTGATGAGTTCAAGGAGCCGCCCGCCCGGCTGCTGGCAGTGGACGCAGACGGCGACGGCCTGACGGACTTGCTGGCTTTTCCTGAGTATGAGTCCCCTCAGCTCCTCGTGCAGGCGGCGGATGGGCACTTCAGCAACGCGAGCGCGGCGCCGGGCTTTCGGTCTCAACTATTGCGGAACCTGAAGGGAGCGGCCGTTGACGTGGCGGCGCCGAGGCGCGGGCAACCGCCTGCGATGTTCCTGGGCAGCGAGAACCTGGTGCGCGTCGTTCGATACGACGGGACGAACCTCGTTGTGGAAGATCAGTTCAGCGGCGCGAACGCGCGCAGCTCCTACGCGGCCCTGGCGGCCGCTGACGTGGACGGCGACGGCGAGGTGGAGATCCTTGCGGCGGACTACACGACGAAATGGCTCTCAGTGCTGAAGCGGGACGAGAAGGGCGTTTACCAGGTTTCGCGGAACATTGAAATCGGGCCGTTCGAGTTCCTGGGCATGGCTGTGGCTGATATCAACGGGGACGGCAAGCTGGAGGTCCTTATCGCAGGGCAGGACCAGTTGGGGGTGCTGTTCCTCGGCGAGGGCGGGCCGAAGCTGGCGGAGGTCGCCACAATTGAGACCGATCAGAAAGACGTGACCTATGCTGAGGTAGTGATCGCCGACCTGAACAACGACGGGAAGAGCGACCTGTTGCTCAGGGAAGTCCAGCAGCATCAGCTCGAAATCTTCTGCCGGCAGCCGGACGGCAAGTGGAAGACGGGCATGCGGTTCAAGGTTTTCGAAGGACGCGTCTTCGAGCGGCGGGAATCGCCGGCGCCCGAGCCGCGGGAGGTCGTGGCGGCCGATGTCACGGGGGACGGGCTGACCGACATCGCCATCATCTGCCACGACCGGGTGATTGTCTATCCGCAGGAAGCCGCCGAGGCGCCCAAAGAGTAGGCGGCTGGGCACGGCGCGAGCGGCGGCTCACCGTGCGGGCATAGCAGGCACAGTGTAGCTGCTGAGCCCCAAGAGGAAGATCCATGCTGCAAGCGAAAGGATGAGGACCACCACTGAGACGACAATGCCGGCCGTAGCCAAACCGCGGCCCTCGAGCCGCCCGCCGCTCTTCTTGATGTCACTGAGCGCCACAATGCCGAAAATGAGGCCCACTATGGCAGCTATGCCGCACAAGAGGCCGCAAAGGCCGAGCACGAGCGAGGCGATGGCCTTGCCGCTCGTCGGGGCCGGGCCGGCGGGCGGGGCGCCAGGCGGCTGGACGGGCGGCGCGCCGGCCGATGGCGCGGCAGGGGCGGCGGCCTGTGCCTGCGTCAGCGCGGCCCCGCAGTGAAGACAGAACTTCGACCCCTCCGGGCTGCCTTTACCACATTGTAGACAATTCATGCTCGCCTCTCTGACTCAGGGACCAAACCCATCAGGTCGCGTTGCCAAGCGAATTCAGAATCTCCTGCATCCTGAGTTGAGTATTCGAGCCAATAGCCGTCAGCGCTATGATCATGATGATACTAAGCGCCATAAGGACCAACACGATGGCCGAGATCACTATGCCTGCTATGGCCAAGCCCTTGCCGCTCAAGCGGCCCCCGCTGGTCCGTATGTCTTTGAGCGCCAGCCCGCCCAGGATAAGACCGGGTATAGCTGTGACGCCACAGAGCATGCCGGCGATCCCCAAGACGAGCGACGCTATGGCCTTGCCGCTTGTTGGAGGCAGCTGGACCGGTGGGACCCCTGGCGGCTGCGTGGCGGCGGGCGCCTGCGTCAGCGCGGCCCCGCAGTGAAGGCAGAACTTCGATCCGTCCGGGCAGCTGTTGCCACATTGTGGACAGTTCATGCGAGCCTCCTCGGCGAGAGAATCAGTGCATGCGCATCCAGTCCATGCGCATCTCGTGCATGCGCCCCAGGGATGCCAGCAGGGCCCATAGCCCGAACAGGAAGTATGAGGCAAGCACGGCGCCCGAGACCGCGATGCCGGCGATTGCCAGGCCGCGGCCCTCGAGTCGCCCGCCGCTCATATTGATCTCATTGAGCGCCAGGACCCCGAGGATCAGCCCCACTATGGCGGGAGCCCCGAAGAAGCAACAGAGGAACCCCGCAATTCCGAGCAGCAGTGAGGCAACGGCCAAGCCGCTGGTCTGGGCGGGCGCTGATGGCGCCGCAGCCCTTTCAGGGAGCGCGGTTCCGCAATTGTTACAGAACTTTGCTCCCTCCGGATTGCCTCTGCCGCACTGTGGACAGTTCATCGCCGCACCCTCCCCATAATCGGCCGACCGGACCCCACTGCCCCTTGTCAAACGCAGCCCCCGCAGCGCCAGAAGTCTAAACTCTGCAACCCGGCAAGTCAACCCCGACATGCGTGGAGGGTCAGAATTCAATGCCTTCTGTGGCGGGGCGGCCTGCGTCATAGGCGTGCTTGACACAGTCCATGCGCGTGACGGTGTCGGCTATGTCGGCGAACGGCTCGTACGGCCCACGACCGGTGAGGATCACGTGGACGCGGCGATCCTTCCCCTCGAGGGCGGCCCTTACCGCGCCCGCATTCACGAGCCCGCGCGAGACCGCAAAGAGGACTTCATCGAGCACCACCAGATCGTAGGCGCCTTCGGCAAGGGCGTGGCGCGACTGCCCGAGTGCCTGCCGGGCCGCCTGCCCGGCCTCCTCCAAAGTCCCGGCATCGTCCTCGATCAGAAAGCCGGTGCCCGCAGGCCGTATCTCCACCAGGCCGCTGAGCATTTTGGCAGCGGCGTGTTCGCCGCAGAGCCTGCGTTTGACGAATTGCACGACGAGGGTCTTCATGCCGTGCCCGGCCGCCCGGAGGGCAACGCCGAGGGCAGCGGTGGTCTTGCCCGACCCTTCGCCGGCGAAGATGATCACCCGGCCGTCTTGCTGCCTTTCTGCCATCGCCTGTTATCTATTGACCTTTGGCTTGAGAATGGATCCGCCTGGCACTGAAAATGGCCAGCAGCTCAGCAGGTTCGGAGCACTCAGCCCTTTCCTTTTCCTCCCCAAAGGTCAGTATGAGTGCCCGAACGGAGTTGAAGGGTACCTCCGTGGTGAAGCTTAAGCCCTACGCCCGGGGGTGGGCCTTGTCGTAAGTTTGTTTGAGGTGCTCGCTTGAGAGATGGGTGTAGATCTGAGTTGTGCTGAGGTTCTCATGGCCCAGCAATTCCTGGACGGCGCGCAGGTCGGCGCCGTTGGTCAGCATGTGCGTTGCGAAGCTGTGCCGAAGGGAGTGCGGGCTGAGGTGACGGTCCAGGCCGGCCACGGCCGCGTGCTTGAGCATGAGCCGCAGGACACTGCGCGCTGTCAGGCGTCGCCCGTGCCGCGCATTGACGAACAGCGCGTTCGGGTCGCGCCGGGTCGGCGCGTCTTGGCCATCGGATGACAGGTAACTCCGTATGGCCGCGATGGCGCAGCGCCCGGCGGGCGCTATCCGCTCCTTCTTCCCTTTGCCACGCACGCGCAACATGCCGGATGAGAGGTCCACATCCTCATGGTTCAGCGCGACCAACTCGCCCACGCGCAGCCCGCCGCCGTAGAGTGTCTCGATGATCGCCAGGTCGCGGCGCCCGGCCCACTTAGACGTGTCCGGCGCTGCGAGCAGCCGTTCAACCTCGGCAGGGGTGAGAAACGAAGGCAGCTTCTGCTCACGCCGGGGCGAGCGGAGCGCCCGCATGGGATTGCTTCGCTTTATCCCCTGCTGCAGGAGGAACTTATAGAAAGAGCGCACGGCCGCCGCGCGCCGCGCCAGGGTCGAGCGCGCCAGCCCCGTGACCTGGAGCGTAGCCATAAACGCGCGGACGTCATGGACGGTCGCGCCGGCCAGGTCCCGCTTGCGGTGCTTAAGGAACTCGGCGAACAGTGAGAGATCCGTGGAGTAGGCGCGAAGGGTATTCGCCGAATACCCCCTTTCGACCGCCAGTCTGTGCACGAATTCGTCTATGAGCTTGCTCATGGCCTGATTCCAGCGGGATGGTACCCAGGGCCGGAAGGCAACAGCAAGGAAAAAAGCGGACGCCCGCTGCGAGCCACATCTACCTAAGGCGGCTGCGTTGCTCCAGGGCCGACCTGCCGGGAGGCGTCGGCCAACACTTGACAAGACGTTCCGTGGCCGATAGGTTGGCGGGTTCTCCCCGTCCGAATCCCTTCACAGACTCTATGGAAGCCGGCCGAAGATGGATATTGAAGCGCTGGAAACCGGGCAGCTCATTACCGATGCGGTGTTCCTGGTGGCAGAGGCGAAGCTCCAGGTGGACCGCCGGGGCGAGAAGTACTACGCCCTGACGCTGAACGCCGAGGGAGGCCGCCAGATAGATGCCAAGGTCTGGGGCGACAACGTCTCCGCCGCCATAGAGGCCGGAAAGGGCATCGAAGTGCTCGCCCGGGTGGACGAATACCGGGACAGAAAACAGCTCAACATCCAACGCTACAAGATGCTGGCGCCGACGGACCTTGACCTCTCGAAGTACGTTCGGAGCACGGAGATAGACACAGACGCCGCCTTCGAGGCGCTGTTCAACTGGGACAAGGCGGAGTTCTCGAACCCCTACCTCAAGCGCCTTCTGGCCGAACTGCACGGCAACCAGGGCTTCGCTGCACAATTCAAGGAAAGCCCCGCCGCCAGGCGCCATCATCATAACTACCGGGGCGGCCTGATCGAGCACACGCTGGAAGTCTGGAAACTGGCCGACAGCACCAGCCGCGCCCACGGCGGGCCGTTTGACCGCGAACTGCTCCTATGCGGAGCGGCGTTGCACGACATCGGCAAGGTGAAGACTTACTCCCTCGCGGCGGGCATCAGCGAGAGGACCGAAGCAGGCGAGTTGCTCGACCACATCTTTATCAGCGGCTCGATGGTGAGTAACCTGTGGGACGGCGTCGTGAGGCCAGCGGTGCCACCTGACAAGGCGGAGGAGGCTGCGAGGCTGAAGGGCCTCCTCTTGCACATCATCCTGAGCCACCACGGCAGGTATGAATGGGGGTCGCCGGTTGTGCCGCGGACGCCGGAGGCGCTGCTGGTCCACTTCTGTGACCAGATGAGTTCCACTCTGCATACTTGCTTCACTGCGATCGGTGGGGCGGCGCCGGGCGAGGTTTGGACCGAGGACGTTTACATCATGGACCAGGCGCGTCGGCTCTTCGTGTGGCCGCCCCGCGAGGCATAGGCTCTGGGGGCACACCGGGAGCGGCCGGGACGGGAACAGGCAGCGGGCGTCACCAGTGATCCGGCAGAACACAAGCTAAGGGGCGGACACAGACGCGAGGTCCTCACGAGGGACGGTTCTTGCAGATGGACGAGCTGAGGGAAGTGTTCAAGAATCCGGGGGCGGCCTACCGAGGCAAGCCATTCTGGGCGTGGAATGGCAAGCTGGACGAGGACGAACTCAGGCGCCAGGTCCGCGTGATGCACCGCATGGGTCTCGGCGGGTTCTTCATGCACTCGCGCGTAGGCCTGGCCACCGAGTACCTCTCGGACGAGTGGTTCAGGCTGATCGGGGCGTGCGTTGACGAGGCGCGCAAACTCAACATGGAGGCCTGGCTTTATGACGAGGACCGCTGGCCCTCGGGGGCGGCCGGCGGGCTCGTTACCAGCGACCCGCGCTACCGTCGCAAGGAACTCCAGATGGTCGTCTGCGACTCGAAGGATGTCCGTCTTGATCAAGGCCCGCTTGCGCTTTTCTCCGCTGTAATCGAGGGGGACAAGGCGACGCACGTCCAGCGGCTCGGCCCGGACTGGGACGGAAGAGTCACGCCAAAGGAAGCCCGGGTGCTGGCCTTCTTCGTGTGGTGCGAGAAGCCAAGTTCATGGTACAACGATGCAACGTACCTGGACACGATGGACGCTGAGGCTGTGCGGAAATTCATCGAGGCGACGCATGCGGCCTACGAGAAAAGGATCGGTGAACATTTCGGCACCGTCGTGCCCGGCATCTTCACGGACGAACCGTACCGCGGCAGGCTGTTCGGCAAGGCGAGGTTGGACGCGCTGAACAGCGACTCCTGCGCCATCCCCTGGACGCCCACTTTGCCCGATCGCCTCCGGAAGCGCTACGGATATGACATTCTCGACCACCTGCCGCACCTATTCTTCAACGTGGACGGAGAGGAACTCTCTCAGCCGCGCTGGCACTACTATGACTGCACGACATTCCTTTTTGTGGAGGCCTTCGCGCGCCAGATAGGCGAGTGGTGTGAGAAGAACCGGATCATGTTCACGGGGCACGTGGACGCTGAGGAAAGCCTCCGTTCGCAGACTGACGCGGTCGGCGCGGCCATGCGCTTCTACGAATTCATGCAGGCGCCCGGCGTTGACGTGCTTACGGAGTTGAACTACGAGTACAGCACGGTCAAGCAATGCGCCAGCGTGGTGCGACAGACGGGGCGGAAGTGGCTGCTCTCCGAGCTTTACGGCTGCACGGGGTGGGATTTCCCGTTTGAGGGCTACAAGGCCGTGGGCGACTGGCAGGCGGCCCTTGGCGTCAATCTGAGGTGCCTGCACCTGTCGTGGTACACCATGGCCGGCGAGGCCAAGCGCGACTATCCCGCCTCCATTTTCTTCCAATCGCCGTGGTGGGAGCATTATCGCAAGGTCGAGGATTACTTTGGCCGCGTGAGCGCTGTGATGGGCCGTGGCGAGGCGGTGCGCAGACTGCTTGTGGTCCATCCTATCGAGAGCGTGTGGGCGAGGACGGCCCTCGAATGGCGCCGCGACCCGAAGATTCAGCGTCTGGAAAGCCGGTTCGGGGAGCTTCTACAGTGGCTGATAGACGCCCACGTGGACTTCGATTATGGCGATGAGGAGATGCTTTCCCGCCTGGGCGCGGTCGAGCCAGGCACCGAGCCGGCGTTCAAGCTTGGGGTCGCTGATTACTCCATCGTACTCGTCCCGCCGATGGACACCCTTCGTTCGAGCACGCTGGCCCTGCTCAGGAGGTTCAGGCAAGCCGGCGGCACGGTCGTCTTCTGTGACGAGCCGCCCGCTTTCATGGACGGCAAGCCAACCGAGGAAGTGCGCGCGTTCGCGGGGGCGTGCGTCTCCGTGCCGTTCCAGGTTGGCCCGGTCCTCGCCGCGGTGGAAATCGCTCGCGTGGTGAGCATCTGCGACGCGTCCGGCCGTGAGAAACCCAAGACCCTTTGCCTGCTATGCCGCGAAGGCGACGAGCTGAGGCTATTCGCCTGCAACACCGATCGGCAGAAGGCCACCGGCCCGTTGACCGTCACGGTCCAGGCCGAGGCCGCATCCCGCGCCGCCGGCAAGCGCCAGGTGCAGCTCTGGGACGCCGAGACTGGGGGCCGATATGTCCTCGATTGCGAGGAAAGCGGCGGCGTGCTGAAATTCGGCACTTCCATGCCGCCCAGCGGAAGCCGCCTGTTCGTCATTACTTTAGCGCCGGAAAAGTTGCCGGCCGCCGAGGCGCTTGCGGAGGTGCGTTCCGTCAAACTGCGAGCCGGCAATTGGTCTGCCGAGCTTTCCGAGCCTAACGTCTTCATCCTGGACATGCCGGAATACAAGGCAGGCAAAGGCCGCTGGCAGGGCCCCCTGGAAGTGCTGAAGGCGGACGCGCAGATCCGCAAGGCCATCGGCCTGCCGGTGCGCGGCGGCGCGATGGTGCAGCCGTGGGCCCGCCCGAAGGCGACAGGCCAGGAGGGTCCCTTTTCGCTCCGATACCGCTTCAGAGTTGAGAGGCTCCCCCGCAGCCACGTCTACCTCGCCATCGAGAACCCCAGGTGCTTCGAGATCACCCTGAACGCCTGCCCCATTGCTACGGACTCCGAATGCGGATGGTGGGTGGACCCCGCCATCCGGCTTCTGCCGCTCGACGAAGCCGCCCTTGTCACGGGCGAGAACGTGCTGCTCATGAACGGGACGATGAATGACCAGTCCAATATCGAGAATTGCTACCTGCTCGGCGATTTTGCGGTGGCAGCGGACGGGACCGATGCGCGTATCGTCGGCCCGGCGGTGCCCGTGAAGTTCGGCGACTGGACCAAGCAGGGACTGCCGTTCTACGCCGGCTCGGTCGTCTTCCGCACGAATATAGACGCTGCCCTGCGCAAGGGCGAGCGTGTCTTTGTCGAAGTCCCGGAGTTCGCCGGCGCCTGTGTGCGCGTCCTGGTGAACGGCCAGGAGGCAGGAATCATCGGCTGGCGTCCGCACGAGGTCGAAGTGACTGACCTCGTGGCCGGCAAGGGCGAGATCGAGCTGGCTGTGGAAGTGGTCGGACACCGGCGCAACGCCTTCGGCCCGCTGCACCATGTGCAGGCGAGGCCGCGCTGGGTCGGGCCGTCGGAGTTCCGCACGACGGGCGAGCTGTGGCAGGATGCTTACAACCTGTTGCCGGTCGGCTGCATGGCACCGCCCCGCCTCAGCATACGGACATAGGGACCACGGGATGGCGGGCCGCACGGAGAGTCAGGGCCTTGCCGTCTCCAATCTTCGCAATCTGAGCAGTCCGTGGATAAGACGAGGCGTTTGGGAGTTGCCCCGGTTTTTGTCTTCAGCCTGCGCGGCCTGAGATGGCGCGGCGGTACTCCTCCCCGCTTGGCGAAAGCTGCTTCCCGAGTATGTTGCCCACAGCCGCGCGGCTGCCAATCTGCTGCAATTGTCCGGGTGTCATCTGGTCCAGTTCCGGCGTGTATTCCACGTAGCCGAACAGGTACTGGACCCAGAAGAGCGACATGTATTCCACGTGGTGAGCGCGGCTGTATTGACCGAGCACTCGGATGAACTCTGAGTCCAGCGGCGCCCAGAACGAGAAGACGTCGCGAGCATAGAGTTGCACGTAACTGAGCCCGCCGGGGCCGATCTCGCGGTCGCGGCTCTTGTAGAGCCACCCCTCCCCGATAATGAGCGACTTGCCGTGTTGGCGCGCCAGTTCCGCCACTTCGAGGGGGCGGCGCGTGAGGAAATCCCGGTTGATTGGGTAAATGTGCAGGTCGAGGTAATCCACGTCCGTCTCGGCGGCGAGCCGGCGCCAGTACTCCAGCGGTGACCACGTGCCTGCGCCCGCGCCGACCTTCGTTTGACCGCGCTGGAGGCCCTTCGTGAACGCCTGTACGTATTCGACGTAGTGGGCGGGCGAGAAGTCGAGTCCCGTATTCATGGCTGCCGTGTCCGGCTCATTGCTTACGGTGAGGTAATCGGGTTTCAGCTCGCGCAGGGCAATTTCGATCATCTCGCGCTTCTGGCGCATGTAGCGCTCGGGCGTCAGGCTCTTGTAGAAGTCCGCGACGGGCAGATGACCGTGCACGGGGTCATGGAAAGCCTCGGCGACTTTGAACAGGACTTTGTAGCCCCGCTGGTGCGCCTCGGCAACCACGAACTTGTAGAAGTCCAGGTATTCCTCGGAACGGGGGAATCCCTTCAGGAACATGGGGAAACACGCCGCGACCGTGACCCCCGTCGCCCCGAACGCCTTGAACGCTTCCAGGTTGGCGATGACGCCCTGGCGTACCTGGGGCTCGAGCAGGGCCGGCCCGCGGTTGCCGTTGGCGGCGGTGAGTTCGACGGCGAAGGTCGGCTGGAAGGCCGGATCGGGTTTGCCGAGCAAGTGTGCGGCCTCCGACAGCCTCGCCTCAAGGGCGTCGTACAGGTCGCGATAGGTTGGCGGGACTGCGGGCGACCGCGCCTGCTCAGTGCCCGATGCTGCCAACAGAAGCGCCATGGCGATGAACGATACGGTTTTGATCATGCGGGACATACTCCTTCGTGCGAATTGCCCACAGTTCGGTTCTACGTGTTAGACTGGCTGGGAGGGGTTGATCTTACGGAGTTGCTCTGCAACGCGCCGGATGTGCGCGGGCGTCGTCCCGCAGCAGCCGCCCACGATGCAGGCGCCGGCCCGGAGGCACTCGGCGATGCCGTTTGCAAAGTCGTCCTCCGTCATGTCGAAAACTGTCCGGGTGCCGACCAGCCTCGGCCGGCCGGCGTTCGGCTGGGCTATGATCGGCAGGCCGACGGCGTCCTTTATGAGCCTCACGATGACGGCGATCTCCTGCGGCTCAAGCCCGCCGCAGTTGGCCCCGACGGCCGACGCCCCGGCCTCGGCCAAGGCGAGTGCGCTCTCGCGCGCAGCGTTGCCCATGACGGTCCGTCCACCGCGCTCTGTGGTCTGGAATGCGAGCGCCGCGGTGACGGGCAACGGCGCCGTGTCTCTGCAAGCACGCACGGCTATGAGCGCCTCGCGCAAGTCCAGCATCGTCTCAACCTTGAAGCCGTCCACGCCGCCCGCCAGCAGGGCCTCGGCTTGCTCCCTGAACGCGTCGTAGAACTGCGCCTCGGTGCAGTCGCCGTAAGGCTCGAGCATCTGGCCCGTAGAGCTGATATTCCCCAGCACGTAGCGGTTGGTGCCCGCCGCTGCCCTCGCCAGTTTAGCGCCTGCGACGTTCACCTCCCGCACGTCCACGCCCACGTGATGCGTCTCGATGAAGATCCTGTTCATCGTGAGCGTGTTGGTGGTAAGGATGTTGCAGCCGCTCTCGCAGTATCGCTGATGGACGGCGAGGACTGCGTCGGGGTGCGACAGGCTGTTCTGCCCGCCCATCTCGAGCCCTAAGACGGCGAGTTGAGTGCCCATCGCGCCGTCGAGCAGAATGGGCGCATTGCCGGCAAGGAGTTCGGCCAGTCCCATCTCTTGCCCTCCTCCCGATCTCTCCCATGTCAGTCGGCCGGTGCGGCCGGCGGCGCGCAAGTATCCCCCTGCGGCGGCTGGTCAGGTGGCATTCGGTCCTGAAAGCGCAAGCTCGATGTCGGTTGCCAGGGCCCCCTTTTTCACGGCCGCCAGGCAGTCTTCTGCCCATCTGGGCGGGACGGCATGTTCGGCAGCGTGTGAAATCGCGTATATGACAGCCAAGGGCTTATCGAGAATGGCCTCTCGCGGGTCACACGGGCCGTAAGCATCCTGGAATGAGGCCCGACCGTCTCCCGCCAGGGAATTGGACACGTTTCGGAAGTCGGTGTACGCCGGGCCCAGGACCATCCCATCGTAGTCGAAGACCACTACCTGAACGTCATCCTCCCCGCCCGACAGGGCGGCGTTGCCCCAGTAGAAATCGTTGTAGTTAATGGTCTGTCGCAGGCGTCTGAATGCCTCGCGAAGAGAGTCAATTGCATCAACCGCACGCTTCCAGGCGTGCAGGTGCCCAATGGCGAGTTTGGCGCCGACTGCTCTCAGCCTTTCCCCCGTGAGACCGGTCACCCAATCCTGGAGGAAGTCCGGCCGGGTCTCTGGGTTCTGCATGGCGTAATATCCTGCCGCGTGCAGCCGCTTGTACCACATGGCGAGGCCTTTTCCGAACGCACCCGATCCCGCATCCTCCTGTATTCCCAGACGCCATGAGCGGCTGGTGGTCAGGTCTTCAAGCAGGATGGCACGGTCTGTTTGCCCGGCAACGGCCAGCGTCGGAACGCCGTAGCGGCGCAACAGGGCATAGCACTGGATCTCCTTTGCGGGCGCGTCCTCAAACCACTTGAGCACGTACTGCCCGGTCTCGCAGGTCAACCGATACACTGAATGCGTCTTGCGTTTCCTGATGACGGCGACCGCACGGATGTCGCGAGCCGACAAGCCGAGGAGTTGTGGCTGCAAGCCAGGGGGGAGTTTCTTCGCAATCATTGCTTACCGTACATGGTAGTGGCGGATAAGGGTATCTACGTGGCTCCGCATAAGCCACCGGTCGGCCGAGACGACTGGGAGATAAGTAAGGTGTCCCTCGAACTCAGCAAGGCTCCCTGGGAACCTAATCTGACTCATGATGAGACTTAATCAGCTTTTTCTTCGTTTTTGCATTGGCCAACGCCTGGGCAGCCTGCCAGCCTTTCTTGTTGTACCACTTGGCAATCCGCAGGAGGTCCAGCAAAGCCCCGGCGGCTTCGCGGCCCCACGCGCCTCTCGCGGTGCAGTTCGCCTTGAGTGCAAACCCGATAGCGTACGTTAGCTCCATTGCACGCTTGACCGCTTCCGGCAGCGACCTGCCGATCTTGGGGAGCGGCTCGTTGCCCAGGCTGGTGCCCAAGTCAGAATGGGCCACGCGCTTGTTGCGGTGGGTCCGCGCATCGCGGACGTGCTTCTCCAGTGTGCGTAGTCGGCGGCCAAGACGCCTCTCCTTGGCTAAGAAAGGATGCTCCAAGATACTCTGGAACGTTAAGTTCCTCTGGCCTTTCGTCTCGGCTTTGTCTGTGAGACGACCTAGCCCCATGATAATGTCATCGCGTAATGCCTCGAATATCCAGCGGAAGCCCCACATCAAATCGTCGGACTGGGTGTAAAGATTGCGCCGTTGCGGATAGCGCCTGAACAATTCCGAGAACATGTCCCATTTGTACGCCAGCCATGCAACGTCAGTCCGGACCCAGTCGAATTGCGATATCAGGTCAGCAGGCGCTTTGTCCACTGGCTTACCTCCATATCCTGCAACTGCCCCTGGGGAAGTCCGCAGTACTGCACCTTCCTTCTCCCGGCGCAAGAACTTGCGGTCTCGGATGCACTTGGCGATCAAGTTGGGCGGCTGGCGGCTATCGCTGCGTGGTCGCGGCCGCGGAGGACGACCCGGCCGACAGCCGGCGCCACGATTGTGATGAACGCATTAAGCTCGTCCGGAGTATAGGGGGTGACCTGTCGGAGGGATTCTGATAGGCAGAAGTCGGGCCTGAAGTTTTGCAGCGCCACCTGCTGAGCGCCCGCCAGATCGGGCAGCATGCGCTCAAGCTCCTCGCGGCCGACGAGGCCCGGCACCAGGGTTATGCGGAACTCGTGCGGCAGCCCGCTCTGCTTGATGAGTACGATTGAGCGGCGGATGTCACCGATGTTCACCTCGACGCCGGCCACGCGGGCGTAGTCATCCGCCGTGAGCGGCGCCTTGAAGTCCATGGCAATGGCGTCAAGGAAGCCCTCCTTCATGAGCCTTTCGGTCCATTCCGGCCGAGTGCCGTTGGTCTCGATCATCACCTTGAGGGGCACGGCCCGGAACTCGCCTATGAGGTCGAGCAGCTCCTCGCCGTGTAGGGTCGGCTCGCCGCCGGTGATGACGACGCCGTCGAGCCAGTCTATCTGGCGGCGCATGTACTCAAGGATGCGAGCACGGTCGAGGCTTTCGATGCGTTCGGGGTGGAGGATGAGGTGGGCAGCGTGGCAGTAATGGCAGCGAAGGTTGCAGTTAGGAAGGAAGACCACGGAGGCGATCTTGCCTTCCCACTCCAACAGGCTGCTCTCAATGAAGCCCTTTATTTCCAACATACGGCTTTCACCACGGCCACACGTAAGACACCGGGCGGACTCTTTACCACGACGGCACTACGAGCACAAGGAACGGCGTTCCCGGCACGGCAAAAGGCAGCACCATGGTTAACGGCCTGCCGTTGATGCTCTTCTCTGAGGAGTCTCTGCGTGGTGCTCGTGGTGTCGTTGTGGTGAATCTGTTAGTTCTCAGGCGCAGAGGCGGCGCTGCAACTCTTCGCTCGGCGGGGGGCCGCCGTCCCAGCGGGCGACCACTCTGCCTTCGTCCGCCTTCAGCAGCACGGACGGTACCTGAAAGACGTCGAAGAAGTCGCCCTCGGCGGCGCCGTCAGGGGTGAGCATGTCCTGGAAGACGACCTGGACGCGGGTGGAGAGTTCCCATTTCTGAAGGAAGTGCTCGACCTTCTTCTCCGCGCTCTCGCAGAGCTTACAGTCCTTCTTGCCGTAAATCTCGATGATCATCGTTTGGTTCCTCGTTGCTCCTGCTCCTACTCCTTCTCATGCTCGCCCTCGCTGACGTCCGGGGACGAGCACGAGAACGGCTAAGACGTGAGGGCGACGCTGTAGTTGCCGCGCTGGCGGTCCTTCAGCTCGCCTACCTTCGACTTGTTCCAGTTGTGCACGCGGCTGAAGTAGCCGACGACGCGCGTCATGCCGTAGACGCGCGTGCTGCGACAGTGGCCGCAGACCTGCTTCAGCCCCGGCGTGGTACGATGGCAGTCTTCGCAGATGGTGAACTCCGGGCTGATCGTGAGCTGGGCCGCTTGCGTTTGCCGATACGTCTTCTCGATCAGGTTCATGATGCTGGCGGCGGGCGGGCGCTCCTCGCCGACGAAGGCGTGGATGATGGCGCCGCTCTCGATGGCGCGGTGGAACTTGCTCTGAAGCCTGATGCGCGTGAGCAGGTCCACCGGGGCATCGGCCCGGAGGTGGATGCTGTTGGTGTAGTACATCTCGTCCTTGTCAACATCGCCACGGACGATATCCGCTGCCTCCCGGAAGCGGCGCAGGTCCACCTTCGCAAGCCGTCGCGCCGCGCTCTCCGCCGGGGATTCTTCGAGCGCCACGTGCATGTCGTACAGTGCGCCGCACTCTTTGGCCTTGAACTGCATGTGCCGGATGAGGTGAAGCCCCTTGCGGATCAGGTCCATGTCCTCGTGCAGCTCCCGGCCGGTCATGTATAGCATGCATTCGTTCAGGCCGATGAGGCCGACGATGTAGGTGGCCTTCTTCAGGTCCACGTAGGGCCTGCCGTCGGCAGCCGTCTTGCCGATCTCCCAGAGCGGCATGCTGCGGTCGGTCATGAGGGAGCCGATGAACTGGCGCTTCTGAACGTGCGCCTGGACGGCGAGTTCGATCATGCGGTCCACTTCGCGGTAAAGGCCCTCCCAGTTGCCCCGGCCTGCGCGATAGGCTGCCTGCGGCAGGTTGATGGTGATGTTCTGGAAGCCGCAGAACCGCATGCTCTCCGGGTGGCGGATCATGTGGTCGTCGCGGATGGTGGTGCGCAGCCGGCAGCAGGCGCTCAAAGTCACTTCGTCGCGGTCAAAGATGAAGTAGGGCACGCCGTTGTAACTCGCCACCTCGCACGCGTACGCCAGGATGTCGCGCTGCACAGGGTCGTCGAAAGTGTCGCCTGCAATGTGAAGGTCGCACTTGGGGAAGGCGAAGACGTTGCCGTGCTGGTCGCCTGCACGCCAGACGTCCAGCATGGCCTTGCAGAACCGCTGGGCGATCTTCTCGTAGTCGCCGTAAGTGCGTCCGTTGTACTTGCCGCCCGGGCCGATGGCCGGCACGTCCTTCAGGTACCGCGGCACGCCGGTGTGGACGTTGAAGTCCAGGAACAGCGTCTGGCCGCCGCGGCTGAAGGCGTTCTGGGAGGAGCTGAAGATGAGGTGCTGGGCCTCCTGCTGCATCTCTCTGTAGGACATGTCCTCGACATAAGGGGCGTAGAAGATGTTGATGTAGCCCACGCCGAGGGCGCCCGCGTAGTAAGCCTGCATGGAGGCGAGGAAAGTATTGAGGTGGCCGGTGAGCGTCCGGGCGTGCTTGGCCGGCGCGCTCGACGTATCGAGATTCTCCAGATGCAGCCCATACTTCTTGAGATATTCGAGCGAGTGGCTCGAACAGTAGACCCGGGTCGGATACCCGAGGTCGTGCAAATGCAGTTTACCGAGCATATGGGCTTCGGCCACCTCTTCGCTGAAGACTTCCTGGAGCGCGTAATGCTTCAGCGTGTGCTCGGCAACGGCGAGATTGATCGCTTCAGGGTTGTTCTGCGCGATGTTCGCGTTCTCTTTGCTCTTGGTGCGGATGATCTGGTCCAGGTCGTATCTGGGCATACCGATGACGGCCTGCTGTTTGAGCCTCGCCGTCAGGCCGCGCTCGAAAAGCTCATTGTCTGCAAGCTCCCGTATCAGGGAGGTGGAGATGCGCGTCAGGCCGCTGCCCATGACGCGGCGTTCGACCTCGGAGGCGATCTCGCGGGCCAGTTCGGGCGCCACGTCGGCCTCGACCTCCAGCGCCCGCGCGACCTTGCTCTTGTCCCATTCGTGCAACTCGTCCTGGCTCTCTGTCTTGACCAGGAGCGAGATGTCCGTCGAGTCGTCCGGGCGGCGGCTGGCCTTGCGCACCTGGAGGGCCTGGCGGATGCGCGCCCGCTTGTCGCGGTAGAGGATGTAGGCCTTGGCCGTCTTGGCGTGGCCCGTCTCGATAAGCACCTTCTCGACCGTGTCCTGGATCTCTTCGATGGTGGGGGCCGTGTCGGCGAAGTTGCGTTCGAGGAACATCGTGACCATTGAGGCCAGCTCGTCGGCCAGCACGCGGTCGTCCCCGCCAACGGCTTGGGCAGCCTTGAAAATGGCGTTAGCGATCTTGGTCTGGTCGAACGTCACGAGGCGGCCGTCCCGCTTCCGCACCTGCTTCGTCGTGCTCTTGTGGTTCTGCTCTTCGGCAGCCCCTGTCTCGACTGCCATATTCATGCCTCCGCGCAACTCTCTAAGGTCACCTGATCCTGCATTTCTTCCAAGACAGGCCCTTCCGGGCCGTCATTCTCAACCGCCAGGGCTCGCGCCCTGCAACGCCGCCGGCCCGTCCGTCCGCCGCGTCGGCGCCTTGGCAGACTTCCCGGGCAGCATGCGGCCGGCCGCCTCTACAAAGTCCCTGACGTCGGTGAATTCCCGGTAGACGGACGCGAACCTCACGTAGGCCACCGGGTCCAGCTCCCGCAGCCGGGCCATCACCATCTCGCCGATGGCCCGCGACGGCACCTCGCCGTCGTACTTCTGGTGCAGCTCACGCTCGACTTCCCCCGCCAATTCGTTGATGCGGTCCGCCGGAATAGGACGCTTGTAGCAGGCCTTGTTCAGGCCGGCCAGCAGCTTCTGATGCGAGAAATCCTCCCGCTGCCCGTCTTTCTTGACGACCCGCAGCACGCTGTTCTCGATTCGCTCGTAGGTGGTGTATCGCCGCCCGCACCGGTTACACTCGCGGCGTCGCTTAACATGCGTGCCGTCGGTGCTCGGGCGGGAATTGACGACTCGGTCGTCGTCCTCGTGGCAGTACGGGCACTGCATGCAGCTTCCTCCTTCCCGGGCGGACCCCCGCTAAACTCCGGCGGGGAAGGACTTTACGGTCACCGGACAGCACAGTGAAGAACGTGCTACCGGTTGAGCGGCCTGCTATATTAACACGCCATATGTGGTAAGTCAAGGCTATTGTTGCCGTTTTGTTAGATTCCTCACAGAGTGCGGTGTCCAACCGGCCTTCCGTTCCGCCGCCGCCCTTCCATAAGGAGTTGAAACGTCGGGAGTTAGCCCACAATGCTCTCGGGCCGGCGGGGACATGTAAGCGCTCATGGCCGACACGGGGCCTCCAGTCTTGGGCCGGATCCCGAGCCTGAAAAAGCAGGGCGGATAGCCGGTAGCACGCGCACACAAAGGCGTGTTACTGAATCCGATGCGCGCTGAGCTGCGAGCACGGTTGATTTCCCGCTATGTGCGGGTGAGAATATCCCTTGACCGGCGAGCGGGCCGGGCAAACGAAAAGGAGAAACCAGCGCATGGCCGGCGAGAAGGACGCGCGGAGGAACGAAGGGCGCGGCGGCTTCGGGGCTCTGTTTCCTTACAAGGAGAACCTGCCGGGCGTCGTGGATGAGGTGCTCAACAGTCTGGAAAGGCGGGACGCCGTCGAGCACGTCTGCCAGTACCCGCTGCCCAGCGAGGAAACGGTGATCGCGATCCTGGACCTTCTGGCCGAGGCGCTCTTCCCCGGCTACTTCGGCAAGAAGACCCTCAGCGAAGCAAGCCTGCCCTTCCACGTGGGCGAGACCATAACGACGGCTTACGACCTGCTGGCCGAGGAAATAAGCCGGTGCCTGATCCACGACCGGCACGATGGGGTCAGGCCGAGCCGGGAGGAATGCGAAGAGGGAGGGCGCAGGCACGCCTTCCGCCTCCTGGAGAAGCTGCCGGACCTCCTGGACCTCCTCGACGGTGACGTGCGCGCGGCGTTCAGCGGCGACCCCGCCGCTACCGGCTACGACGAGATCATCTTTTCTTACCCGGGCTTCCGGGCGGTGATGATCCAGAGGATCGCGCACGAACTGCACCTGCTCGGCGTGCCGTGGCTGCCGCGCATCATGACGGAGCACGCCCATCGCATCACGGGCATTGACATCCATCCGGGCGCCGTCATCGGGCGCAGCTTCTTCATTGACCACGGCACGGGCGTCGTCATCGGGGAGACGAGCGAGATCGGCAATAACGTCCGCATGTACCAGGGCGTGACGCTCGGCGGCTACCGATTCAGGACGGACGAGCAGGGCGAACTGCTGCGCGGCTACAAGCGGCATCCGACCATCGAGGACGACGTCATCATCTACTCGAACGCCAGCATCCTGGGGCCGATCACCGTCGGCAAGGGGGCCGTCATCGGGGCCAGCGTGATCCTGACGGAGTCGGTCGAGCCGGGCACTCAGGTGACCATCGAGAAGCCGAAGCACCGCATCCGGCAGCGGAAGGAATAGGGCAAGCTGCCCGCTGGCGCCCCGCGTTCCCACTCGGGGCTGGGCCTGCGCCACCTCCCACTCGGTAGCGCGGCCGTCTCGGCGCGTTTCCGGGCGCGTCACCTGGACTACCCGTCTGAGGGGAAGAACCACCGGGCCGTGACCCACACGCCGCATCGGATTGGGTGCATGAAATCTCAATCGGGGTCACGCGGCCGAAGGCCTTAGTCCCGGCTCCTGAGCTACCGCAGCCGCAACAGCCTGTCGTTCCGAATCCCGCGCCGGCGGGATGAGGAACCTCGGGTCGCCCAGAGGCCTGTCACCCCGCGAAGTGCCGGCGGAGCCGGCCCCTGAGTGCTCCGCAAAGCACCGATCCCGTCTCTCACCGCAAGCGGCCCCTGAATCAGGCGTACCCCAACATGGCCACGGAACCAGGGGCTGTCCGTGCCTCAGGCAGGCGAACGGTCCGATCGAGTTTTCATGCACGGCGACGGATTTTTCCCTATGGCACCTGCAAGCATCTGTGGGTATAATTGCTGCCGCCGGGATGTCATTATTGGGAAAGGGGTGCAATATGGCACGGCGCAACCTATTGCCTGTCGCCTTGCTCCTTGCGGCGGCCGCCTCCTGGGCAGTGGCGGGCGCTGCAAGCGATGGCCCAGCCACTGAATACGTCCTCCACGTCAAGGCGGTCATTGATGGCTCTTCGGACTTCATCGTCGTCAGCGACAAGGCTTTCTGGCGGCAGGGCACCCTTCCGAACCCCGGCCAGCAGCTTCGCACGCAGGGCGACGGCCCCTGGCCCACCGTTATCAATGGCAAGGAGTGGTTTCCTAACTGGGCCGGTATTTCGTCCACCGTTTTCAACCTGCCTTTCAAGTTGCCTCCGGACCTGTCCGGCGTAACTGCCACGGTTGAGAAGATACAGGCGCGCGGCGACGTCCAGGCCAACGTGCGCAAAAGACAGGTAGAGGTGCGCCTTGACGACAGCAAGATAGACGGGGCCGACTGGTATGAGTTCGAGCTGCACATAAAGGTGCCCGGCGCGCCAGTGGCCGCGAGCACATCGGCCTCGGGTGCAGCCACTCCACCCGCCTCTCAACCTGCCGCGACCGCAGCGGCCCCTCAAGCGGCTACGGCCGCATCGGCCTCGGCTCCGCAAAAGGATGCCGCATCAACCGCCCCGCAGTCGGGCGCCCTGGCGCCCGCTGCGCCGAAGCCGCCCGCCGCGACAACCTCCAAGGACTTTATTGCGGCACAGGCTGACGCTGAAGCGAAGGGCCTTGCCGCCCAGCGCCTGGCGGCCGAAGGCGCTCAGGTAAACGCGGCAGCCCAGGCACTTGCCCAGGCCCAGGCCACCAGAGACGCAGTGTGGCAGCAAGCCAGAGCGCTGGAGGTCCAACTCCAACAGGGCGAGCCGGCCTACCAGAAGGCCGTGAGAGAGGAGGCGGACATACGCAAGATGGGATGGGAATCAGGGGGCACCCTTTACTTTCAGCCCGGACCATACGCACAGTTCATCGCGGCGGGCAACCTGCGCCAACAGCTTGAAGGGGAGCGCAACCGCTTGACGGATGCCCTGACCCAGAGGCGGGGGGAATTGGCCAAGGCCGACGTGCTTCTGCAGGTGGCGCAGAACAATTATGGCGATCTGCGGGGCCGCTACGAGAAGGCCTTTGAGGATATCTACAACGTCGAATACCCGAAGAAGGTCCGCGAGCTGGAGGCCCTGCGGGATAAGAAGGTCGCCGAGTTCGATGCCAGGCGGAAAGCTCTGCTCAAGGACGACCTCATCCCCGGCCAGTATACGTGGATCGAGAGCGGCCAGGAGGTTGACAAGTTCGCGTTCGCGCCTGACCACTCGGTCAAAAGCCTGACGGCAAAGGACAAGCCGGCTGGCCAGTGGCAGGTGAGCGAGGAGGGTCTCAAGGTTGCGCAAGGGGGCGCCGAATGGATGTTCCAGCCCGGCGCGCCGAATGCCTTCATAGGGACGTACCTCGGTCCGGACCAGAAGGCAAAGGGGCGGAAGGCGATGCTACAAAAGGCTGTGCCGGGGGCTGGTGCGGCCCCGGCGTCCGGCGGGGCTCAGGTACCCGTAGCCGAAGCGATGCTAGGTGCATCGCGCGAAGCGGCGCCGGGCAAGTGACAGGGGCAGCGAAGCGGATCAGGGATAACGCGCGGAACCGACTGCGCCGGCAGCTTGGCGTAGAGTGCGACGCGCACAAGGACTTCCTCATCCGCGACGAGCAAGGCTACCACCTAAGCGAGTGCATCACGGTAGCGCGGCCCAGCGAGGAGGCTGTCGAGGGGACACCGCAAAATGTCCCCTCAACGCATGTTCCTGCCAGCGGTATCCCCCCGACGCCGGTCAATGTCCCCGCGAGCGATGTCCCGGCGACAGGCAGCGCGCTCAACGAGCGGCAGGGGTGGATCTTGAGCGGGCTCAAGAAAGGCGCTCTAATCCGGCGCAGCATGGTCGTAGAACACTTTGGGGTTGCCGACAAGACTGCCAAGCGGGATCTCGCGGACCTGAAGACGCGGGGCCCCGTCGAGTACGTCCGCGGAGGCCACTATAGGTCTCCGCAGCCCTGAACGCCTATGGGAAAATGCATGTCTCCAGGACTCACGACCTGACGCAACAACCCCAATCAATCGTATCACCTCAAACACCCCAAAATGTCCCATTTCGCTGAAGACGTACAGCAAAGACTTGCAGGCACCGAGGACTCACAATGATACGGAGGCCCGCGTTCTCGTTTGACGGTCTTGGGGCATGCTGGATACACTAATGTGCATTCGCTTTTGACAAGGCGCGGGGGATTGTTATGTGCCGAGAACCTGCTCATCCAGCAAGTCCCAAGTGCGTCCTTGTTGTAGTTGTGCTAGCGATGCTTTGCGCCGCCAGCCTCACTTCAGCCAGCGCTGCTCAGCGCCGGTCGGGCAGACAGCCGCCGGCGCATGAGCCGCAACCGGCTGCGCAGCCGGTCGCGCCGACTGCTGCCAGCGCCGGAGGCGTCCTGGGCAGAACTGCTGACGAACTCGCACGCTGCTACGGGGTGTCAGGGCAAGAGATTCACCTCACCAAAAAGACGATGGACCAAGAGGATCTTGGGCCTATTCCCGATCTTCGCCGGGACCCCGTCCCACCTGCGGTCACGGCGCTGACGTTCGCTTCACCGCGTACAACTTGGCTTGCCTGCGTGGGGTTCAACGCTGAAGGCAAGGCGATCTACGTGAAGACCCACGCGCGGGCCCGTCTACAAAGTGACCGCGATGTTATCGCGAACTGTATTGGTAACCAGGGGTATGCATTCGCTGTAGATTCCGGGGCGCAGTGGATGTTTCCGAGCAAGACGATGGTTGATACGCTTACGAGACAGACGCCAATCTGGGAGGGGGGCCCCATCGTATGGACCTGGAGGGGCGGGGAGCGCGTGGAGGTGCTCGGCAACTATGAGCACGGCAACAGTCGCACTGTCTACCGCGATCAAGCAGGTGTTGCCTATGCGTTCTATGACTACTGCTGGAACGAACACTTCGGTCCCCGTGAGCGTTGCGGTCCTTTGATGGTCTGTGACGCCAACACATTCTGGACATGGATGATCGGCGACCGCATCGATTGGCTTCTTCACGGGTATAACTCACGGGAGATGGGGGCGGATGAGGTACAGTATGACTTTGGTCCGATTGCGCAGGACGTTACGCAACCTGGCCACCCCGTTACGTACGACCACGAGGTTGACGCTCTGACTGCCCTGAGCGCTGCATTTCGGGAGATAATATGGAATCCTGCAGTCTCGGATCAGCTTGTGGAACGCACTATCACCGCCCTTTTCAAGTACGGTGATAGGAGACAAGTCTTGGCTGATCTGAAGCGCACGGCTGCTGGTCCAAACCCCGTGGCGCGAGGTCGAGCCGAATTTGCTCTCTGGAGGCCGGAGGTCGAGGCCCTGTTGCGTGGCGGTGGTGACGTGAACGGTTTCTTGCTGCTCCACCAGGTTGCCTCCATTGGCGGTATCCGCAAGGCCGCTTTCCTTGTTGAGCACGGGGCCAAGGTGAACCTGGCCCGGCCCGGTGACGGGTGCACGCCGTTGCACATCGCGGCCCTGAATGGGCGGGCCGACGTCGTCGAGTTCCTGCTCGCCCAGGGCGCCGACGTGAATGGTGCGGCGGCGAACGGGCGCACTGCTCTGCATTTCGCAGCGGCTGCCGGCGATGCCAATCAGGGTGTCGTGACGCTTTTACTAAACGCGGGAGCCGCCTCTGAAGCAAAGGATGGTGCCGGGTTGGCGCCGGCAGACGTGGCCGAGCAGGCCGGGCATCAAGAGCTTGCCCGCTACCTCCGTGGGCGGGTAAGCCCGCCGGAACGCAAAGTCGACTTGCCGCCGAACGAGACTAAGCCGCTCGAAGCGCGTTAGGCAGGAATGCGACTGCCGCCACGATTGGCCAGTACTCGGTCCGCTTCAGCGCCGCTGAGCAGCACGGTTTCCTACCGCCCAGTTTGGTCGGTATCATGCAACGGTCTGCGCATTCTCAGAGGGTTCAGTGAAACTGATCCCTGTTTTTTGCCCACCAATCGGCCCACCATTCCTGCCACTTGTTCGCATCCTTGCCAAAATCGTTGTCCGTGATGCGCTTCAATGCAAAGAGAGCTTGGTCACCGACAGTAGTTGTCCGACCCGTCTTGCTAAACATGAATTTGGGGCCACCTCGTGGACCTGACAGGATCTGCAGTTCAGTGTCATCCTTAAGCAGGTGAATGAGATAGGGAGCAAAGAGAACGGCGTTGCCTCCACCGTGTTCTGCAAGGAGCCCCGCGTTGTTAGCCCGTCTCACTGGATCGGACGAACGTAGCCCTTCCAGATAGTCCTGCCTGTTCCTGCGGAAGAAACTGGCAATATGGTTTCCGTTTGGAAATCTATCAAAGTATGTGCACAATAGCCCTTCCACGTCAGCAGGCACGGCTGCTGCCTTGATCTGTGCCCAGGCATTCTCCCTTTCGGTTCTCAGTTGTTCCAGTCGCGTCTTTGCACCGGAGGCGTGAGACCCTTCTGGGTGCGTCTTGAGGTAGGTTTCATAAGCCGCAATTGAATTCTCCTTCTGGGCGTAGTCCCACGAGACGGACTCCTTGCTGCCGATCCATACCAGCAGTCCGAGAATCCCGACGACGCCAGCAACAGCAATCAACACGACTTTCTTTCTTGACGCAGTAGGTACCGCTGGTACGTTCCCACCAGCGGCTTTCTTCGGCATGTCAGAGCTCCTCGATGGTGCGACGAGGCGATCGGAGATGGACGGGGTCGTCCCCGCCTGGCGGGGGGCAGGATGCAGTCGGTTCCTTTCTGCGAGAGAAGCCTGCAAAGCAGCAACAAACGGTCCCCTGGCCCTGCCGCTAAGCCTGTATCGGTAAACCCTGGTGGGTGTGTAAATGCGGACGTGTTTCGATCGAAAGATAAAGAACATGGGCATGAAAAGGAGCAGCGCGAAGCCCCAGGTAAGCACCGTGCAGATGATCACAATGGCGATGTCCAATCCTGAAAACGCTACTTGGTCCCACCGCGTTATTTCCTCCAGAGGGATGGACTGTTTCCCCACGGTGACAGACCTGTCTGTTACGGCCACGCTCTTGCGGCCTACCATCCGCTGGTAATAAACCTTGACTGAACCTGCTGCAACATGGGCGGTTGACGTGGCAATCTGGCTCCTGGCGGAAGCAAGAGTGCTATCGGGCAGATGTTTTGCCACAATATCCTGAACTACCCTTCCTATGACGAGACTCCTGCTGCGCACAAGGGCGATCAGAGCGCCTGCATCTGTTGGAACCAGGCGAACCTTCCCAGCCCTTATCTTGTCAGCCTGACCAAGGAGCCGCTGCTGAGCATCGCCAAGGCCACATCCCTCGGCTACATAGCTCAGAAACAGATATGGAGTTGCCTCGCCGGTTGGGTTTGCGGAGAGGCAGTGTACCGCTTGACACCACCAGTAGACAGCCTCGCAGATCTTGCCGAGACGCCAGTCTGTGTCGCCCAACGTCGTCAGCATCAGAGATTTGCGCCTTGTCCTTGCTAAACCCTCCATCAGCACTTGATGAGATCGCTCTAGCTGGCCCGTATTCATGCAGGCATCGGCAAGCCAGTGGTACGGTAGGTCGAAGTCCTGATAACGCGGCATTACTTGTTCCGCGGCCACTATCGCTGCTGGGTAGTTCGGCACGTTAAGTAGCGACAAGACACCATCGAAGGCGGGATCGCTCCGAAATGTGCGGTCCTCCTTTTGCTCTGTGAAAGCGGCCTCAGCGCACATTCGCGCGTATAGCTCTTCATTGGACCCGTCAGGTGCGTCCGGAGCCAACGCGCTGATCGCTGACGCAGCAGCATGGGACCGTATCGGCGCGAGTGGAAGGATGAATGCGTGGTTGCAGGAGGGACACTTGGCCTTCTTGCCTGACAGTTCGTCGCGTGCTGTAAGCTTGCGTCGGCACTGTGGACATTCAACTATCATGAAGCACCTCCCATTTTCACGCCTCCACAGCCGTCTCCGTTTCCTGAGCAGTTGGCCCGCCCCTTACGGCTAGGCGTTGCCAGTCGCGGCATCCCATTTCGTGCGCGGAATGTGATAGAGCAGGTGAGCACGAGAAGGGGGAGCATGAGAGTACAACAAAGCCCAGCACGGGCGGCCCCCTCCTGATTGTTGAACATGCCGCTCACCTGCGGCCAACATAGCCGACGCGGCCCCAAACGGAGCACTTCAGAGGGCAAGATACTCGACAACGCGAACTGTCACTTGCTACCGGACATACCGACATCGCGTCGAGGGTCATCACTCCGCCCACCAACTCCCGCAGCCGACGCAACGCAGTTCAGGATGACGGTTCCCGCACCAGCACGATCTCATCTGTTCCTTTCAGGCGCACGCCAGAGAAGCGGCCGAGGTCGATTTCCCCTTCAAGCTCCCCATCTTTCAGACGCACGCCTTGCCGGGTATCCCCTGATAGGAACGTGATAGTCGCCAACACGTTGAAATCAACATCGACGATGGGAACGAACTTGCCTGCCCGCTGGAGTTCTTCCCAACGTGCGTTGCGCTCGGATTCGGTGCCGAAGTGTTCCGTCCGGGTCAACTCATCAGGCACCTTGCTCGAGTCCCGCCATCCCACGGTGTAGGTCCTGGTCGTCTTGATGTCCACGCGCGCAATCCGCTGCCAAGGTACCTCGATCTCCGCTTCACCCTCTTTCACCAGCAGGCCCGACTGAATGTGCCGCGGGGTATAGAACCCAGGTCCACTCGGGTACTGGGTATAGTCGATGTCAAGGTTGCGGACCGTCCATTCTTGCCCCGAGCTGCTCTTGATTCTGAACGCGCTTATCTTGCCCGCAGGTGCGGCGGACCGCCGCGTCTCGGCAGGGCTTATAGGTGCCGCAGGCGGTTCGGCAGACGCCTGCATCTTGACAGCGCTTATCTGATCTATACGTGTCTTGAGCTCGGCGAGTTGCTTACCGTGCTGTTCCACAGTCGCCTGCAGCTTGGAAAACTCGACGGCCATATCCCTCTCGGCCTTCGGTTCCGAAGGCTTGCCGCACCCAGCCGCAGCCAGTAACCCAGCCAATGTAACCGCCACTGCCACTTCAATGTACCTACGCATTGCCAGCTTCCTCCATAAAGCCGCATTCGAGCATGCGAGCGAACGGCTGGTTCACGACCCTCGTGAGCAACGGACAGCATTATCTGGCGATCTATCCGAAATGACCTCGGTGACCCGAGATCAGCCGAACTCCCGAGCAAATGTACTGCAGACACAGGCCACCGTCAACACTACTTTCCGCCTCTCTTGGGGATGATCATTGCTAACAGGGCGCCATGCGCTTTGTGCGGTTCCTGACCAATGAAGCGAACCGCATTTCACACCGAATGGGTCCAACCTGATCTACCACCGCGCATAAGGACTCTCTGGTGAGCTGTACAGGGGCTTTCGTTTGTTGCTCACACTGTACTGCACCCCGTTTTTTAGACACTGAAACGGGCCGGGTTATTTAACGGAAGGTTTTCTGAGGCACGATGGACGTCGACGAGATCAAGAGGGCGAGGGCAGCCCGGAAGGGCTGCCCTCGTTGCGACATCTCGCCGCTTGCCCAGCCAGCTATCCCTGACAGGTAGCTCCTCAGCAGAGCCTTTTTCCGTTTCGCCGGCCGCAGGGATTATGGCCGCCTACGCTCCGGCCGTCAAGGTGCTCTCCTGTTCGTCCTGCCTCTCGTAGTAGGCCGCTTCGTACTCCGCTGGCGTCAAATAGCCCAGCGCCGAGTCGATGCGCTTGCGGTTGTACACGTCGTGAAGGAACGCGCCGATCTTTCGGTGCGCGTCCGCGTAGTCCTCGTACTCCTGCAGGTCGATGCACTCTTTCTTGATGGTCCGGATGACGCGCTCCGCATAGCCGTTCTGCCAAGCCTCGCCTACCTCGGCCAGCTGATCTGCGTCCATTCAGGCAGCGCCTGGATGCAATCGGCACAGGCATATTGGACGCCCTGCTCGGAGTGGTGTATCTTGGGGGCGCCCTTGCGCAAAGCCATCCTCAGGGCGCCCAGAGTGAGGGAGGCGTCCAGGCCGGGCCAGAGGTCCCAGCCCAGCGCATTGTTCTCAGGATTCACGCCGCGCCTCCTGGCCTGCGTTGTTCGCAGTGACCTCTGCAGCTCAGCGATGAACATATCGGATGCTGTTAAAACGTTGCGGCTGCGTTCCGGCCACAAAATCTTGTGCAACTGCACCTGAAGCCGAACCTCCAGCCGGCTCTCCAGAATCCACCCCGCCAATTCCGCCGCTGCCAGCCGCCCATACACCGGCCCTCCGTGCCGCGCCGTCGTCCGCCGTGCGGCGGACCGCTGTGCGTCGGCGACTCCGTGGTGAACTGTTCAGTGGCCTTGCCGTTCTGCCCGGAGGAGGTCGCTGTGGCTGGCATAGGCGTGGTGGGCGGCATTCTGGGGATCATTGCGCTGACCTTCCTTCTCCGCGCAGAGCCCGCATTGATCAAGTTCCTGAACAGGCGCAAGCTGCGTATTATTGCCAATCCCCTCTCCGCTCTATATCCTACCGGCAGGAGGGAGAAGCGCCTCCTCGACGCCACGCTCCAGCCGCTCCCAACCTGAAGATGCACCACTGAGGCACAGAGGACACAGAGACCGACATTGGCGTGGGGTAAGGCAAGAGGAAGATGAAGGCACACGGAACGCCAAACGGCGGGGGATCTTTCGCCGGGTGGACGATGCTTGAAATGCGCACAGGGGGGACCGCCGCTGTGCGGACGCGGCTTAATCATAGAATCCTCCGGCAGATGCCGTCTTTCAGGACCGGAACGTTGAAATTGAGGAGAAGGCCTACTTTCCACCCGCGCAGTTTGAGGTAGGTCAACAGCTGAGCCTCGTGGATAGGCTCAATGGTTTCCACCGCTTTGATCTCAAGGACCACTTCCCCTTCGACCTGCAGGTCTATCCGGTAGCCACAATCCAATCTCATGCCCTTGTACTCGATGGGTAGGGGACGCTGCCGCTGGAACTGGATTCCGCGCAACGTCAACTCGGGGCATAGGCACTCCTCGTAGGCTGATTCGAGCAAGCCGGGCCCCAGAGACTTGTGAACCTCTATAGCGGCCCCTATTGCCTGTTCGGTGATTCTGTTCAAGTCCATCTCTGTGGCCTCCGTGCCTCCGTGGTGAATCTCTTGGCCGTTTCTCAGACGCCCCGGCTCCGCTCCGGCCACAGGATCTTGTGCAACTGCACCTGCAAGCGCACCTCCAGCCTGCTCTCCAGAATCCACCCCGCCAACTCCGCCGCCCCAAGCCGCCCATACGCCGGCCCAAACAAAAGCTGCGGCCCCCCCAGCAGCCTATGCCGCTCGAGGAATGAAACAGCCCAGTCGAAGTCCGGCCGATCCGAGATCACGAACTTCACTTCATCTCGCCTCGTCAGGAGCGCGATGTTGCTCGGCAGCGTCTTTCCGCTCTCGCCGCTCCCTGGGCACTTCACGTCCATGATGCGCACAACCCCCGCGGGAACCGGCCCGAGGTCCATCGTCCCGTTCGTTTCCAGGAGCACCGTATGGCCCGCATCCATGAGCCGCCCCGTCAGCTCTACCACGCCGTCAGCCTGCACGAGCGGCTCTCCCCCCGTTATGCAAACAAGCCGCGTGCCGAAGGACTCCACGTCCGCGCATATGTCCGGCACCGAAATCCGGATGCCGCCTCCCGCGCGCGCGTACTCCGTGTCGCAGTAAGAGCAGCGCAGGTTGCAGCCCACGGTGCGCACGAAGCTGCACGGAAGCCCGGCGTACGACGTCTCCCCCTGGATGCTTCTGAAAATCTCACTGATGGCCAGTGCGTCTTTCATAGCCCGGAATCTACCACCAAGTGCGTCGCAAGGCGAAGAGAACGTAGGGGCACGGCGCGCCGTGCCCTGTCCGCCTCAGGCGGATGCCCCTACTCTATCTTCCGCAGCGCCGATAGACGCCCCGCGTCACGGTCGCTCTGCTTCATCTGGGCCAGGCTCCGTCGGGCGGCGCCGCATGCAATCCCGTAGCGGCAGTACTCCTCGCACAGGCGCTGGGCATCCGCCGTCTGGGCCGGAAGCGGGAAGAAATCGCCCCCCGCGATCCCTTCCGCAATCAGCCGGAGCGCCTTGCGGAACTCATCCATCCGTGCCGCCAACTCCTCGAGCGTGAATTCCGGCACGTCCTTCGGCCCGGACACCATCAGGTACCGGGCCGATGCCTTGCTGGCGTTCAGAAGCCTCGCAGTCGCCAACAAGTAGATGGGCAACTGGAGCTGCACGCCGCCGACCATCCGGCTCTCTTTATACCTGCCTGCCGCGCCCGTCTTGTAGTCCACGACCTCTATCCCGCCGCCGGGCAGGGCGTCAATGCGGTCCACGAAGCCCCGGAACGCAACGTCGGCACCCAGGCCTATGTCCAGGCCGAACGCCGGCTGATCAGAGGTGCCGAACTCGTACTCGAAGCGCGCCGGCCTGGCCTCCGGATGCCGTGTTCGCTCGTGGACGAGGAGGGCTTTCAGTTCATCCACGATTCTCTCGCGCTGGGCTGTCCACGTGCCGGGATGATTCTGGGCATGCACCTTCCCCAGTTCGCCCAGTATCTCCTCGCCCCTCGCGACGGCCGTCTCGATTTCTTCATCGGAGAGCCCCCCGAGCGGCCGGTCTTTCAGGCGTTCCGCGTAGAGCCTGCAGAGCAGGTCATGCACAAGCGAGCCGCGTTCCTCGGCGCGCAGCTCCAGCTCCTCCGACGGCGCCTCCACTTCTCCGACTTCGAGGACGTAGGTGAGGAAATAGGCGAAGGGGCAGCCCGCGTAGGTCTCGAATCGGCTCGGGCTGATCACGAGCGGTGCCGATGGCGCGCCCGCCACGAGGCGGTGCTTTTCACGCAGCCGCTCCACCAGGTCGGGCGCACGGATCTTGCCGTCGTACGCGCTGAAGTTGCTCGACCGCCACCTCGCGTCATCCATCTGCGCCGAGCGCCGGAAAGTCTCCGAGACGGCGGCCATGTACGCGCGCCGCAGCTCGCGTCCCGTCGGCCCGGTGAACACCGCGCCGTCGTACTCGAGCGCATCGAGCGCCAGGCCGAGTTGCTCGGCGTCCCACGCGCGCCGGTTCAGCGGCACGTGCGCGACGATCCCTCCGGCCCCTCCGTCCTCGATCGCACGGGCGCTGAGGCTGCAGCCGGCCAGCGCCGAGCACGCCTCCAGCACGAAGCGCGACGGTATCCTCGGGCGCCCGCTATCCTGCTCCAGCCGCGAGTACGTGAGCACGAGCGCCCGCCGCGCGGAACCGAGCGCAATCCGGAAGAGATACCGTTCCTCCAGCGGGCGGCGCTGCTGGAGGGGCAGCTCGCCGCACCCGAGCCGCCCGGCCGCCTCGTTAAGCGCTCCGCGGTCAAGCTCGGTCAGGAGCGACTGCTCGGGGATGTGGCGGGGGAAGCTCTTCTCGACAAGGCCGGGCACGATGACCGTGTCGAACGTCACGCCGCGCGCGCCCATGATGCTCGACACCGTGGCCCCGACGTGCTGGAAGCGCTCGCGCCGCAGGCTATGCTCGGACAGGCTCCGGGCGAGCAGCCGCCGCATGCGCTCGGCCGTCGGCGCGGCTTCCGTAATCCCCAGCGCCCCGAGCCCCTCGATGGCCTCCAGGACGGGCGCCGTGCCGTTGGCGTCGCCATCGCCGTTGTTGGCCGGCGCGTATTCCTGCACGAGCGAGCCCAGCGAGCGTGCCGCGTCCGCCCAGGAAGCGGGCGCGGAGAGCGCGGCGATCTTTTCAAAGAACTCCCGCAGAAAGCCCGCCCCGGTGCTGCAAAGCTCGGCGTCGCGCGCCTGGGCGCGGCCCGCGGCCTCGTCCTTCGCCTGCGCGCTTTCCCGCCGACGCTGCGCTCCCAGGTCCAGCAAGCGCGCCACCCATTCGCCGCGCCCTTTCACGATGCCCGCCTGGCGGCTCAAGCGGTCGAGCCCGCTCGCCGAAAGCCCGAGCGGCCAGTTGATCTCGCACAGCGACAGGAAGTCCACGACCGCCGTGCGCTCGGAATCGCCCGTCGCCAGGTCTATCAGGCTGAGCGCGATGCGCCCGGCGAGCGTTCGGCTGAGGGGCGCGCCTTCGCGCATGTAGCACCGAAAGCCCGCCCGGTCAATGGCCTCAGCCATGAGCGGGGCCTGTTCGTCGGAGGCGCGCAACAGCACTCCCGTGCTCTCCAGGCGGCTCGCCTTTTGCGCGGCGCGCAGCACTTCCCGAGCCGCCTCGATGGCCTCCGGCAGCTCGCCCGGACAGCTCAGCATCCGCACCGTTCCGTCGAGCGCGCCCGCCGCGCGCCGGAGCGATTCTTGCGGCTCGGAATGCCCGGAAGGCCGGGGATGCTCGCCGAACGCCCGCTCGATCAGCCGCTCCAGGTCCGTTGCTGCGGGCGGGCGCGGCAGGCGCTGGACGCTGTCCGGGCCGAGCGTCTCCTTAAGCCATGCCACGGCCGGCGCCGCATACTCAAACCCCGGCGCCGGCTGGCCGCCCTCCTGCGCCCAGAGGAGGTAGGCGCAGCAACGCCGGGCAAGCGAAATCAGGCGCCCCACAAGCGCGCGCTGGGAGGGGTTGAAGTCGTAGAACCCGTAGATGAAGAGCACGTCCGGGGCCTCGGCGGGCGAAGCGTCCGCGCGTGCGGCCTCGCGCATCATGTCATGGTCGTCAAAAAGCGAGCGGGCGTTCTTCCACTCCCGCAGCCGCGCCCATAGGCCGGCCAGTTCGCGCAGGCGGCGCGGCGCTGCGGGATCGCCCGCAGCGAGCGCTGCAGATGCGGGCCCTGCGGCCTGCAGCGCATCGGGCGTCCAAAGGCAATCTTCGAGAATGCTGATGGCGCGCGCTATGGCGAGAGCGCCATTGCCGAACGGGCTGAAAGCAGCGAGGTACGAGTCGGACGGCAGGCCGTCCAAGAGCCGCTGGAGCACCAGCTCGACCGCGCCCGCCGGCAATGGCCGCAGCCCCCGCAGGGCGAGCGAGCGGAGAGCGAGCCCGCGCGCGGCGTCCTTCAGCGTCAGGAACTCGACGCCCGCAACGCCTCCCGCCGTGCGCGCGGCCTGCCGCCTCAAGTGCAGCGCGAGGAGGTTCGTCGGCACGAGCACCCAGACGCGCCCGCCCGCGCGGCGTGCCTCCGCCAGCTCGCATGCGAAGGCATGCTCCAGCTCGACGTAGGAGAGCGCGCCGGTGATCGTTCCTTTGGCCAACTTGCCAGACCCTTTAACCATAGCGGAGAGCCGCTGTTGCGCTACGCCCCGCCCACCGGCCGGCATAGGCGGCACGCTAACGCAGGCGGGGGCCGCGCCGGCGCTCTCAGTATAATGGCGCGCCGCGAGGCCTGCAATCAGCCGCGGCACTGCGCAAGCGGCGCCTTGCAGAACGGGACTGCGTAGCCAATAATAGCGGCGCACAAGGTGCACCAGCGCTGGAAGGGGACGAGCCACGGCTACCGTGGACGGATACACTGAGGAGACGCGCGCGCTTCTGACGCTGACGATGTGCAAGGGCGTCAGCAGCAGGACGGCCTTCACGCTGATCGAGCATTTCGGCTCCGCGCAGCGGGCGCTGGCCGCGCGCGGCAGCGACTTGGAGGGCCTCGAAGGCGTCGCTGCGGAGGCGGTCCAGGGCATCCTGAGCCCGCCCGCCGAAGGCGAGGTCGCCCGCGAGTTAGCGTTGACGGAGCAGTACAAGGCCCGCCTCGTTTCTTACTCTTGCGAGGATTACCCCTCGCCGCTCAAGCACCTCGATCGGGGCGCGCCGGCCCTGCTCCGCATGCGTGGCGATTACCGCCGTGAGGACCAACTCGCAATCGCCATCGTGGGGTCGCGGCGCTGCAGTGCCTACGGACGCCATCAGGCCAGCCGCATGGCGGCGGACCTCGCTTCGATGGGTTTCAGCGTAGTGAGCGGCATGGCGGCGGGCATTGATGCTGCCGCCCATCGGGGCGCGCTGCTGGCAAAGGGCCGCACGCTGGCTGTGCTCGGCTGCGGCCTGGCGACGGCGCTCACGTCCAATGAGGCGCCGCTGGCGCTGGAGATCGCGGAGAGTGGGGCGCTCATCAGCGAACTCCCGATGGAGGCGCCGCCGCGGCCGGGGAACTTCCCGCCCCGCAACCGGCTTATCAGCGGCCTCGCGCTCGGGGTGGTGGTCGTGGAGGCGGCAAGCCAGAGCGGAAGCCTCATCACGGCGCGTCTGGCAGGAGAACAGGGCAAGGCCGTGTTTGCCGTGCCGGGGAATGTGGACAGCCCGACGAGTCGCGGCGCGCATCAACTCATCCGCGATGGCGCCGTGCTCGTCGAGAGCGCGCACGACGTGGTTGAAGGGCTCGGCCCGCTGAGTGAGCCCATCAAGCTCATCGCCCGCGAGGGGGAGGCGGCCGGCACGATTGAGGACGCGCGCGTGCTCGCACTGAACGAGCGGGAGAAGGGCGTGCTGGACCTGCTGTCGTCCGCGCCGCTGCACATAGACGAGGTCATCGTGCAGACGCAGCTTCCGCCGTCCATCGTCTCAGCGACTTTGCTGACGCTGGAGATCCGCGGGCTGATTGAGCAGTTGGCGGGGCAGCGGTACGTGAAGAAGTAACGACGCCGAACGAGTCTCACCACCGAGGCACTGAGGACACAGAGGAATGGGCTGGGGGGGGACAGCCAGGAGAGGCCTACGACTCACGGAAGGCATTCTCGGCAAGCAGCGATAGGGAACCACGACGACGGCAGTAGTTCACCGCAGAGGATGTTCCGCGTGGCGGAACATGCGCCGAGAACGCAGGGAATAAAAAAGGGGGCAGGGGCCAAGGCGCGAAGGGAAAGGGTAGAAGAGAAAAGGCAAAAGGCAGGAAGCAAATGACTGGACAGCGACGAAAAGGGGCAGCAAACTTGGAGGGCCAGGTTAGGTTGGCTGCTTGAGGGCGGCGAGAAGGTCGTCGGCGGAGGCGAAACGCGCGGCGGGGTCCTTTTGGAGGCATTTCGTCACGATCGCGCTCAGGCGGGGGCTCTTCTGCTGCACTTCCGATGGCAACTGTGGCACCGGCTTCTCCAAGTGCATCTGCATGACCTCGGTGCGCCGGGCTTCCAGGCTTTCGAGGTCCTGGCCGGTGATGCCTGAAACGTAGGGCAGGGCGCCGGTCAGGATTTCATAGAGGACGATGCCCAGCGAGTAAATGTCGGTAGCGGGCGTCAGCGGCTGGGCGGCCACCTGCTCCGGGGACATGTAAGGGGGTGTGCCGCTGCGCTCGGGGAAGGCGAGCCCGACAGGCGCCACAAAGCCGAGGTCGAGCAGCTTCAGGTGCCCGTCCGGCTGGACCATGAGGTTTTGCGAACAGAAATCGCGGCAGACGAAGCCGGCCTCGTGGACGACGTGGAGCGCGCGGCAACAGTCGGCGAGGAAGCCGACGCGCCGGGCTGAGAGGCGGGGGTCGCGGCAGCTTATGAGGCTCTTGAGGCTCACGCCGTGCACGAATTCGAGGACTAAGTAGCGGCAGCCGGTCTTCTTGCCGAACTCGCGCCCTTCGGCCTTTGTAATGACGATGGGGTAGTTTTCGGTGTCAGCGGCCGTCTTAGGGTTGAGGCGGCGGCCGACTTCGCCTTCGGAGGGGATGCCGTACTTTTCCTCCAGGCGGCGGATGAAGCGGTCGTATTGAGGCTTATAGAGCTTGATGGCCACGCTCTTGCCCGGCACTCCGGGGATCTCGCCTGCTGGGGCGGCTTCGAAGACGGCGGACTTCTCGCCGTCATGGATGACGCGGAGGACGTGGTAATCCGCGAACCTCTGTTTCTCGGCTCCGAAAGGCCAGAGCATGGGATGCTCCGCGTCAATGAGGAATTCGGAATTATAAACGACGAACAGGACGTCTGAGGGACGGCGCGCTCCTTTGATTGGCGACAAGTCCATGATTCTAAAGAACGCGGTTGCACACGACAAGGTCGTAGTGGTTGATGCCAACACGGTGATCACTGGCTCGTTGAGCTTCGCAAAGGCAGCCGAGGGGAATAGCGTCGAGGACCTCTTGTCTATCCATGATCCTGAGTTGGCCGGGAATCCGCTCAGAACTGGCACGAGCACCTGGCGCACTCGGTGCTGCACGAACAGAGGCCCGAGGACTGATTCTCTGATGAATGAGCAGACGCACAAACGTGCGATCCGGACTGAAGTGCCTGCTTGGCATGCGGCATTCCAGCCTTGACCTCACCACGAACGTTTAGGCGAATCCCAGCCTGCTGGACGTGGCCGGAGCGCAGGATGCCCTGCCCCTACTATCACTGACTGGCGCGCCACAGGCGCATTATGCGGCTTCGGAGGCATTGCCGGTCGGGGCATGCGTCAGCCTTGCAGGCCGCGGAGGCAGAGCTTCGCGTCGCGGGGGTTGATGTCCCTGACGAGACACCATTCCCGATGCCAAGCTATACGTTCCTGGTCGGCACGGCTTCCCGGCAAGTGAGGTTGCCGCAGAGCACCTCTCAGGGAGGCCAGCCTGGTGACCGGTTCATGAGGCAGTGAAACCGGACGGGGTAGAGGAGTCCTTCAAACGCCCATCCTCCATCTCGACCGTCCGGTCGAACACGTCCAGCGCTCGGTGATCGTGCGTCACTACGATCACCCCGGCGCTCTGTTCGTGGGCAACCTTGCGGAAGAGTTCCATCACCTGCCGCCCGCGCACGCTGTCGAGGGCGGCAGTGGGTTCATCAGCCAGGATCAGGCTCGGGCGATTGGCCAGGGCCCGAGCCACGGCCACGCGCTGCTGCTCGCCGCCGGAGAGCATGGAAGGCAGATGCTCTGCCCGCTCGCCGACGCCCAAGTACTCCAGCAATTCCATCGCCCGGCGCCTGGCGGCGCGGGCGGGATGGTCGTTTATCTCCATTGCCAGTCGCACGTTCTCAGCCGCCGTCAGGAAGGGGATCAGGTTAGCCTTCTGGAACACGAAGCCCAGGTGCTGCCGGCGGAAGCGGCGAGCGTTGGCTCGCATCCGGTCGCCATCGAAGACGGTGGCGCCGCCCATGACGATGCGGCCGGTGTTGGGTGGCAGGATCAGCCCGATGAGGGTCAACAACGTGGACTTGCCCGCGCCGCTGGGTCCGACCAGCGCCACGACCTCCCCGCGAGCCACCGCGAGTGTCACATCGCGGACGGCAACGACTTCCGTATGGCCGCTGCCGTAAATCTTGGTCAGGCCGGTGGCCTCCAGAACGGGGTCGGCATTGGCGGCCGCGGCACTCATGCGAGCACCTCGTTGGGTTCCACGCTCAAAGCCTTGGCTATTCCCATCAGACTGGCGAGGACCGAGATGGCCACCACGACCCCCGCCAACAACCAAAGATCGTCGGAGATGAGGACGACCCGGCGGGGGAACAACGGGAAGGTCCATTGCCCGACTACATAGGCCACCCCATAGCCCAGAACGCCCAGGAGGAACGCTTGCTGCAGGATGAGGCCGAGGATGACGCCGTTCCGCGCCCCCAGCAGCTTGAGCATGGCGATGTCGTGCAGCTTATCGAGCGTGAGCGTATAGAGAATGAGGGCCATGATGATCGCCGAAACGATGATAAGGAGGATTCGAAAAAGGCCAAGCTGTCGGCGAGAGCGGTCTACGATGCCGCCCAAGAGCAGTTGTCGCTGGCCCTCCGACGAGTAGACCGTAACATCAGGCCACCGGCTGATGGTCGAACGCACCTGTTCGGGGTCTGCGCCGGGCCGAACCTTGACCAGGACCGCGCTGATGCTGGGGGGACCAAGGGCGGGAATCTCTGAGGACGGGCCGAGGCTGCGCTCGATTACTTGCGGTTGGCTGCGCCCCAGATCAATCTGCTCGGCCCGGCCATAGCGGGCGGAGCGCTCCAGGCGGATCGCCTCACCGGATATGTCGAGTTGGATGGCTTCGGCGTCCGGGAGGGTGAAGAAGGCCATCCCGTCCCCGGCCGGCGAGTTCATTGCCTGCGTGAGGCCGACCACGGTGTAGATGTCCTTCCCAAGCCTGAGCCGCTGGCCTATGGCCAGCTTGAGCGACACGTCTGCAATCATCTCGTAGTGAGCCTGGCCCAAGGCCCGTCCCGCGACGATCGGAAGCCATCGCCCGTCGTCGTCCGGCCAGGACAGGCCCTGAACGGTCATGCGGAGAGGGCGGCCGTTCAACTCGCGCTGGATTGTGGTGGAGACGAAGGCAAGGCTGCTCAGAACCCCTGGTACGGCGCGGATCCGATCCTCCAGATTGGCCGGTACTCGGGAGATCTCCGCAAACGGCCCCCGAGTATCCCGTTGGACTACCCATAGGTTGGCGCCGATGCGATCAACCAACAGCGTGGCTTCCTGTACCAGCCCCCGATAGATGCCGCCCATGCCCATGACGAGCATCAGGAGCAAGCCAAGGCCAGTAGTCGTCAAGGCGAATCTGCCGAAGCTGTGGCGGATATCCCGGATAGCAAGGTTCATTGCAGCTTCACCGCCCGTCCACGTGTGAGGGCCGCTCCCTTTGGTTCATCCAGCCAGATCACGACTTCACCAGGCGACAGGCCTTTGAGGACTTCGACCGTCTCGCTACTGCGCAGGCCCAGCTCGACGTCCCGCCATGCGGCGTGGCCGCCATTGGAGATGAAGACCCCAGGTCTTCTCCCCTGCCACAGGATGGCCGCTGCGGGCACAAGAAGAGCTTGATCCTTGCTGGCGGTCTGGATGTAAACCTCAGCCCGCTGCCCCACGGCCCAGTTCTTGGGCAGTTCCTTCACCGTCACGTCCACCAGGAACTCGCGGGTTTCACGGTCCACCAACGGAGCCATGCGGCTCACTGTGCCGCGGTAGGACTTGTCTGGCTCGGAACGGAATACGACACGGGCGGGCTGACCGGTCTTCAGGGAGGACATGGCCGATTCGTCCACCCAGGCCGAGACCCACATCTGCTCGGTTGAAATGATCTGAAGGATGGCGCTTCCGGGGACAACGATGTCGCCCGGCTCGCGGCTTCGTTGGATGACCAGCCCCTCGAACGGGCTGCGTATGACCGTGTCGGCCAGGCGTTCTTGATAGTACCGCAAGGACGCCTGCGCTTTCTGGACTTGCCGCTCGACTTCGACCTTTGCTAGTTGGGCCGTTCGCAGGTCCGCTTCCGCAACGTCACGCTGTCGCGTTGCTTGCTCGAGGTCCTCATCACTGATGAACCCCTTATTGTGCAGCTCCGCGCTGCGGGCATACGACGCGCGGGCTTCCACGGCGGTCGCGTCGGCGCTCGCGATAGCGGCCGTTGCGTGTTCGACAGCCGCCTCGTTCGCAGCGACATCCGCCTTGGCCACCTGCACTTGCTCGCGCAGGTCCCCGTCGTCCAGGGTCGCCAGAACCTGCCCCTTCGTAATGCGGTCGCCCTGGTCGGCCACGACCTGTACGATCAAGCCGGAGATCTTTGCGCTGATCGCCACCTGAGTGCGCGCCTCCAGGGCCCCCGTGCCAATCACTTCAGAGACGATAGGGCCCATGACAGCCGAGGCGCCGTGCACCGGCAGCGGAGCGAAGCGCAGGCGGTACACCAGGAACGCCACCACGGCTGCCACGACCGCCAGCTTCCACCCAATCCGCAACGCCCGTCTCGCCAGCCCGCTCACTTCGGCCTCCGGTTTCCCGCCGAGCATGGATGCTCTTTCACATTTCCATGGCACTTCCTCACCTGCTCCGGCGGGCATTCCCCCGGTTTGCCTTTCAGGGCTTCCGGCCTTTCGCACTTCGCCTTCCCGCACCACATGTTCTGCCTCCTTCCTTCGCAGGGAAAAGGGCCTCCATGACCGCCTGGCACCGTACCCTGGCATCCGGGGCGAGGCTGTAGTGAGTGAAATAGCCCCGCCGGTCAGCCTCGACGAGGCCGGCGTCCTTCAGCACCCGCAAGTGCTGGGACACAGCTCCCGCCGAGATGCCCGACAGGTTTGACAACGCGCCGACGCACAGGCTTCGCTTCGCTATGAGACGCACAATTTCCACGCGCTTCTCAGCGGCCAGCGCACGGAAGATCCGTGTCACGTCGTGGCGGTCTTTCCGCCTCATGTATTTAAGTATACTCTAAAATACGAAAATATCAATCGGAAGACCTGCCCCTAAGTCACTCGGCAGGATTATGGACTGTACTGCGCCGCCCGCGGTTCCTGCAGGCCCGCCTGCGGCGAATACGACCGCCTAACGCAACTCGCGAGGGCGGAACTCACAGGCGGGGAGATCAAGAACGTACTGCTCAACGCGGCGCGGGTGGCCCTCAGTGGCGGGGAAGGCGCACGCCTAACGATGGCCGACTTCGAGGGGGCCGTGGCGATGGAGACGGAGGGCAAATGGGCTGCGGGGGGTGCGGGGCGCATGGGGTTCTGATGTGGCCGCCAGGAGCCAAGAGGGTCTCTTGACTCCGGGGAGTAGAGTCCCCGCCGTGCCATTTCGTAGGGGCGGGCGGAGGTGGGGTTGCCTTTCAGGCGTCCCCTCCACAGGCGGGCAAGCCCCGCCACACGGACGGCGGGCAAGCCCCGGGGCGCATCGCCAAAGGGCCTTTGGATTCCCAGCGATAAATCGCTGGGCTTTTTCCAGCGGCCCCTGACGGGGCCAGCATTCGCCCCTGTCATGAAGACCGCATCGCGTGACTTGGCTTGCGTGGGCCAGCCGAGCACACCCGCATAGCGTGGCGCGCTGCGTGCACCTTCCGAATCGTGGCGTTGTCTGGAAGTGCGGCCACGACGGAGCGTGGCCCTCCACGACCGTTGCCGGGCGTCACACGGTTGGAGGAACGCGATCCATTGAATGCGCACCCGTTAAACGCATACAATATTTCGTGCACGCTAAACCACGGCGGGCTATTTCAACGAGAACTCGCCTTTCTGAGTTCCGCGCCCTGTTCGATGAGGGTGCGCTGAAGGTCGCAAACGTCCAGGCCCCGCGGCGTGCACCGGTTCACCGCGCACAGGGCTGCGGCCGCGCGCGCTTCTGATGCGCCTGCGAGGGGCCAGAGCTTTGGATGCGGCGGCGCACGCTACGGCAGCTCGAAACCTACGCAGCTACCAGCACTTCGACCGCTTGGCTTGTAAGAGACGCGGCCTCCCTGTAGGCCCGTTTCTCGTCTTCACCGAGTCCGCCGTGCGTCTCTTCCGCGACCTGCAATGCGGTGATTGCTGAGGCTTGCACGAACAGGTCATTCGTCAGCCTACCAAACCACAGTGCACAAGCCCCTTTTCCTGCAATGTGGCCTCACCATTACATGCGACCCTCAGTGAGACAGCAGCGATCGTGGTGCGGTGGACTTTTTGACCCTGTCCCTCGGCTGCCACTGCCAGCCCGGCCGACCAGGTTCGCCTGGTGAGTGAGGTTCAGGTTCCAGGGCATCCGTGAGACGTGCGCGGCCGCGAAGTCGAGGTAACTCTGAAGCGCGGCAGTCATCGCATCTGTGGCGTCCCCGAACCGCGCGACGGAGATGGGCTCCCTGATGATGAGCTTGGGGCTCAGGCTGCGGTCCATGAGTATCAGGACCGGTATGACCGGCCGCTCAGTCATGCGGGCAAGGATCCACGGTGCGCGCACGCAGCGGACTTCGAAGCCTAAATACGTCCCCCTCAGGCCATTCTTGCGGTCGGGATAATCGCCGACATGCTGGACCCAGGTCCCGGCTTTAACCAGGTCGTACAAGGCCTTCAGATGGCCACCGCTTTCCCCGGCCTCCGGATACGGCAAGACCTGCGAGGTCAGACCTTGCCAGCGGAACAGGATGAGCTTCTCGGGGACAATACGTTTCCGCTGCGTCAAACGCACCGGATAGCCGAGCTGGTGCAAGACCGGGGCTACCCAAGAGGCGAAACCCGCGTGGGCGCCCATCACTATGGCGCCTCCTGTGCGCCTGGTCTGCTCCAGGTAATCCAGCCCCTCGGGCTGCAAGGCGTGAACTAACCAGTCCCTGCTGCGCCTGAAAACCGGCGCATAGGTGCGGGCGCCGACCCGCCTGATCATCCGCGACAAGGCCACCTGCCGCTCAAGCTCCTGCCGGCTTGTGCCAGGCGGCACAAAAGGCTCCAGCAGTCCTGCCATCTGCCTGCGTCGTATGGGCCTACGCCACCGCTCGATGGCCGACATGCGCACCTCAAGCGGGAACGTCCACTCCATCGGAAGGAGCCGCAGCCAGGCAATATGTGCAACCGACGTTACATACAAATGCATCGGAATCCTGACCGGTTTCCGAGGGTCGGTGAACGGAAAGTGGACCAAGTGTTCCTTCCTTACATCGGCTCTGGCGCCGAGCCCCGGGGCTTGCCCATCGGGCCGCTTGAGAGGCTTGCCACGAGAACCACTTGCCGCGGCACCTTGAAATCGGCAAGTCTCTGCCCGCAGAAGGCCTGCAGCTCCAAGGCAGTGACCGGCGCCGCGGGCACGACAAATGCGTGAATGCGTTCCCCTCCTTCGGCAGCCGTCAGGCCGACGACGAGGACATCAGCCACTGCCGGGTGGGATCTCAGACAGGCCTCCACTTCCGCCGGGGAGACCTTCTTGCCCTCGACATTGAGCATCGGCTTGTTCCTTCCCAGGACAAAGAGGTGCCCCGACGCATCAAGCCGACCGACATCGCCTGTCCGAACGTAGCCCCCCATAAATGTAGCAGCGTTAGCCTTCGCGTCGTCCAGATAGCCTCCCGAGCACGCCGGGCTTCTTACGCAGATCTCCCCCTCTGCTCCTGGGGCAACCGCTCGGCCGGACGAGTCGCGCACCTCGACGCTGACGCCGGCGTACGGCCTTCCGACGCAACCCGCTGCGTCACCCAGCTCTGTCGGCAAGCCAAAGGCTACGGGACCAGTCTCGGTCGCTCCGTATGCCTGCACAATGGAGACTCCGAACTTCTCCCGAAACTTACGGCCCACAGCCGGCGCAAGCGGCGATCCGGTAGCGACTGCAAGACGAAGGGAGGAGAAGTCGGGCGCCCTGGCCATGTCCGTCTCAACGAGCATTCGGAACATGAACGGCGTCGCGGGGAACACGGTGATCCTGTCGCGCTCAATGAGTTCCGCCGTTCGTCTTGGAGCAAAGGGCGATATGTGCACGGAGGCACCGCTGGCAAGCGGCGAGACAAGGGCGTTGATCAGCCCGAAGCTATGGGAGAAGGGCAATGAGACAAGCACCTTGTCGCGTTCGGAGTAGTTGAACGCCGCGTTGAATGCCTCGACTGCCGCGGCTATTTGCGCTCCAGTCCGGCGCACTATTTTCGGCGTTCCGCTGGTTCCAGTTGACAGGAACAAGAACAAGTCCGCGTCGGACCTGCCAAACGCCGGCTGGCTGTCCGCAGGCAAGGGGGTTTGCGCCAGCGCCGCAAGGAGAGCAGCAACAGACGGCACGTTCAGCCTCGGTGGCGTCTTGGTGCCGCACGCTTGCCCCGGCGGGCCCATGAGCATCCCCGCGCCCGCGCGCTGGCAATAGGACTCGGCCTCCCCGGCTTTCAACGCTGGATCGAGGAGCAGCATCCTCACACGGCGGCTCGCCAGCGCAAAGATCACGACAGCGTACTCGATGGAGTTGGGAAGCTGCAGAGCCACCGTCCCGGCGGAGCCCATTGTCCGGTCGGCCAGATAGCGTTCGGCGGCGCCCGCCAGCTCCTTGACCTCGCCGTAAGTGAACGTCTTGCCTGCCTCCACCAGCGCAGGCCTCTCCGCGAAACGGGAAGCAGACCGCAAGAGGAGGTCGTATATCATCTCTCAGACTCGTTCACTTTCGACTCGACGAAATCCGCGAGGGCTCCTACAGTAGCCAGTGCCTTTGCTCGGCGCAGGTCATCAGGGTCTATCTCTATCCGGAACTCCTTCTCCAGCGCCACAAGGAGTTCAAAGACTGCCACGGAGTCCAGCGATATGCCGTCTCCGATGAGCGGCGTGGCCGCGTCGAGGTGCTGCTCGGGGCTCACCCCGGTTGCTGCCACAATGATCTGCACGATGCGTTGAAAGTAAGAAACGGTCATGCGTTGTATCTCGCTCTGCTAAAGACGGGCATCACCCCGGCCTGCAAAGCCTGGACGTATCGGATGAAAGACTGTGCTGCTCCCCACCGAATCCTGTCCGGCGAGGTGGGGCGCATTCTACCGGTCTCGCTGCAACAATTCCAGTCCGTGCGGAAGGCCGCCATCTGCGGCCAGGGAGGGCATTGCCCCGTTGGCGCGGCAGCCCTTCTTCGCTGTGGAAGCGGGCATCCGGCAGACCCGTTGCGCCCAGCGCCTGCCTTGCGGGGCTGCGAGCCGCTGGGCGCACGGACTTTGCCGGCGCCCGAAGGAACCGATTCCACCCGGCGGACGAAAACGCTAAGCCTATCGCTAACGAACACCATGACTGTGAAAGCCACGCCACAAGCTGACCCGCATTGGCGCCCCTATGCGATGCTGACGAACGGCACTTGCCGTTTGCGGGCGTCATGACGGAATTCCACCGGCACAGTGACGGGGGGGACCGGCCCGTGGTGACCAGGTCGCGCTCGCCTATAGACCGCCGCGTCGAGTTCGCAAGGCCGGTCCTCATGGACTGGAATCGTGGCAGCGAGGCCGGTAGAATTCACGACGTCTGACTGAACAGCCTCTGTGGCGGAGGGCTGTTGGTCGCCGACAGCGTCGTCAACCACAGCGAAGGATCGTGGCCGATGCTGAAATCGGGCGGCGGCACTTGAATGAGTTGACTCGGCCATAGTGCTTGTCGGCCACGGCAACCTGGTATGGCGCGAGACACAGCGCTATCACCAAGGGAGGCGGTAATCGGAGCAGGGCAACGAAGGGCTTGTGTCGGACGTCTGTTTCTGCTGATCTGATCAAGGCACCTTACTGGATCTATCGGTAACGACGGAGGTAGCTACGGATGAAGCAGCCGCAGGTGCTATCGGGGACGCTGCAGACTCTGCAGGAGACGCCACTTGGCCTGCCAAGGCAGACCAGTTCCTTCCTGAGCCGATACATGCTCCTGAACAAAGAGAACTGCAGTGGCGCTCCCGCACACATAGCCGTACACCTGATCAGTGACCTTGCAGAAGGCCCCAGTCCATATGTGCATGCGCACCTTCATCCGTCCAGCGACGAGATCGGACTGGTGATCGGCCAGCCCGGCGATCTGGAATATGAAATAGTGCTGAACGGGAACGCACAGACCGTGCGCTCTCCCGGATGCGTCTTCATTCCGGCCGGCACGGTGCATCGTGCACGGGCACTTCGGGGCAACGGCGCGTACGTCTGCATCCTGATGGATCCGCGAGGACCGACAGCAGCGAACAGCGTCAGCGCCGATCCATAGACAGCAAGGTTGCAACGGATGGGGCCTGCTAAGGAGGAGGTCTTAGGTTTTGGGGGGCCTCTGTCGCGGAGACCGGCCGTGTGGTAACAGGTTTCTGGACTCCCACCGTGGACCTCATCAACCACCATTTTTGCCAACAATGCACAGCACACGCCCCAACGTGCTGATGGTTGCCCTGGACAGCCTGCGAGCTGACCACATGAGCTTGTTCGGGTACGGTCGGCTCACGACCCCGCACATCGACCGCTTCGCACGCGGCGGCGTCGTCTTCGAGGACGCCTTTAGCCCGCACATCCCGACGACGCCTGCCTTTGCCAACCTGCTGACGGGGCGGGACTGCTTCGGCACGGGCATCGTATCGCTGCGCGACGAGGGGCCGATTCGCGCGCACACGCTGGCGCAGGTGCTGGCCGCCGAGGGCTATGCCACCTCGTGCGTGGGCTTCAGGGCGCCGCCTGTGACGCAGGGCTTTGAGACTTGCCTGGACTACGCGGCCTGGGGCAGTTGGGCCGAACGCCCCATCCCCAAAGCTGAGAGGCTGGCGGAGGTCGCCGTGCCCGAGCTGCGGCGTCTGGCGGGCTGCGGCCGGCCGTTCTTCCTTATGCTGCGCTACATGGACGCGCACTCACCGTACCTGCCCCCCGCGCCCTTCGACCGGATGTTCTATGGCGGGAACGAGTGCGACCCGGCCAACAGAAGCATGGACTCTGTGCTCGCGTTCAAGCCGTTCCGCGACTACTTCGGCATTTGGATGCCGCCGGGCGTCACGGACAAGGACTACGTCATCGCGCAGTACGACGGCGCCGTCGCCTACATGGACGCCTGCGTCGGCAACATCCTCGCCCTGGCCAGTGCGCTGGACTTGGACCGCAACACCCTCTTCGTCCTCTTCGCCGATCACGGCGAGTCGCTCTACGAGCACGGCTGCTACTTCGACCACCACGGCCTTTACGAATGCACCCTGCGCGTGGCGCTGGTATTCCGCATGCCGGGGCGGCTGCCGGCGGAGCTGCGGCTCCGGGGGAACTGCCTGCTGGAGGACGTCGCGCCGACGGTCTTGGACGTGCTGGGCGTCAGGGCGGAAGCCGCACTCGATGGGCAGAGCCTGCTGCCGCAGATGAAGGGGCGGCGCCGGCTGCCGACGACAGAGTTCTACATCACTGAATGCACCTGGATGCGCAAGCACGGCTGGCGCACGCCCGAGTGGAAGCTCATCCACGCGCTGGAGCCGGACTTCCATTTCAAGCCGGAGGTGGAGCTTTACAACCTGATCGAGGATCCTCAGGAGAGTAAGAACCTGGCCCGCAAGGAGCCGGAGGTGGCTGCCGTTCTCGAGAAGCGCATGGCCGACTGGATTGCGCGCCGGGAAAAGGAGACGGGGGTAGCGAACCCGATGTGGGCCGACCTGCGCTCCCACGGGTTGAGGGATGGGCAAGGCCCGTTCCTGTCCTCCCAGCAGGCTTACGATGCCCTGCGGGTGAACCCAATGCGGCTCGGGCAGGCCGTGCGGACGCTGATGGAGAGGCTGCGCGCACTGGGGTATGCCTGACGCGTTGCCGCTAACCTGCACAGGTCATAGCATCGCAACGTGATCCTCGGCGTGGGTAGCCTGCGCGACGACCACACGAGCCTCTTATGCCTGCGAGCGCCTGACAACGCTCCACATCGTCAGGCTCGCAGCGGAAGGAACAACGATCGACTGTGCCTTCAGTCCTCGCCGTTCACGGCCTTGACCTCGGGGACCGCTTCCAGCACCGATTCAGGCATTTCGCGGTGACCTATAGCAAGCGGCGCCGTCGCCGGCGCAACCAGAACAGCAGCGGATATCTGGCCAAGGCGATGCGCGTCTCTTCCAGGTCCCGTTTGCCGAACCCAACTGTGGAGGTCACAGCCGGGCGCGATCCTTTCTGAGTTCCGCGCCCTGTTCGATCAGCGTGCGCTGAAGCAGGCCCACATCGAGACTCCGCGGCGTGCAGCGGTTTGCCGCGCACAGGGCCGCCGCCACGCCGGCCGCCTGGCCGATGGCCATGATGTTGGCCATGGCCCGGTGCGATTCGTAGGGCTGCTGTTCGCTTGAGATGCAACGCCCGGCAACCAGTAAGTTGTCTACGCGCTTCGGAACCAGACAGCGGTAGGGGATATCGTAGCCTTCGTGTTCCAGGTAGCGCCTGTAGCCGTAGTAATGGATGATCGCGCATGGGCTGATGGCGACCACGTCATCGAACCGATGCCCCTCGATTGCGTCTTCAGCCGTCAGCTTGTATTCACCCTCGACAAACCGCGTCTGTCGCACCCCTAACAGCGGCGGAGTCTCGACGACCCGGGCATCAGCAAGCTCGGGGTGCTCGGCCTGCTTCTTTCGGAAGTCCTCGTAGATTGCGAGCCGCGCCCTGACCTCCGCCCGCGAAAGCTCGTCTCCACTCGCCCCGTTGATGGCTCCCACGCCGGGACCCCAGACGACGGCGTTGGTGCCAAAGTCGCAGGCAAGCGCCTCCGCCGGCCGCTGACGGCCGAACTCTATGCGATACATGATGCTGTCGTTTAGCCGCGGCGCCTCATCGGAGACGGTCTGCCAGAACGGCGCGCCGGCCCGAGCGGCCACGTCGGCATCGCCGCTGGCATCAACAACGATCCGGGCCATCAGGGCTTGGCGGCCGGATTTGTTTTCGACAATGACGCCCCGCACGGCGCCTGATTCCACGATGGCAGCGCCATCTACGATGGCAGCGCCATCTACCATGGCAGCGCCATCTACCATGGCAGCGCCATCTACGATGGCGGCACAGAAGTAGGTGTGGAACATGATGTCCACGCCGGCCTCGACGCACATTTTGAGAGTGACGTATTTGAAGGCCTCGGTATCAATGGCGTAGCTGTATTCGAGTTGGCCGGGCTCGGTGGGATAGCCCTTCTGCTTGTAGGGGCTGCGGCCCAGGCCACCCAGTTGTTTCAGTGCGAGGATGATCTCCTCGGGGATGCCGCGCACGACCTGCGTCGAGTCGGGTTCCACCTGGTTGCGGAAACCGTTTATGCAGGCCATGAGGGAGGCGGTGGCGGTTCCGCCGAGGTAGCCGAACTGCTCGACGAGCACGGTCCGGGCTCCGACGCGGGCCGAGGCGATGGCGGCGCACAAGCCTGCCGGGCCGCCGCCGACGACTATGACGTCAGTGTCGCGGGCCACGGGAAGATCGCACGCGGGTTCATGGAATGTTGGCATTGTTTGGATCCATCTGTGCAGGTGGTTTTCGAGCGTCCCTATGGGACGCATCGGCGGGGTTCCCTTGTGATCCCAGCGATGAATCGCTGGGCTAGTGCGCCTGCAAGCAGGCGTGATCGGAGAGGTGGAAGTCCTCTTCCGGGAGATGTCCGCTCCCGGTAACTGATGGTAACTGCGTTGTCGCAAGACAAGGTGGAGAGCAACCGGAGGTGGACCCGTAGTCCGCAGGATGACGAACGCGATTCGGCCAGACGCGGCGGCGAGCCTGCTAGCCAAAGGCGAAGCCCGGAGCCGCCCCGAGGGCGGAGTGGTCCGGCACGCTGGGCGGACAGCAACAGGAAGCGATGCCGGGGACGCGCCGGGTGATTGGCGGCGGAATGCGGGGAAGGTCACGCGTGTGAAGCAGGGAGACCTCAAGCGGCCAAGGACGGTGTTCATGTCCCATAAGGGGACCGAAGAGCCGACCGCTTCAGGAGTCAGAGCATCCACAGTAGCGACGAAGCGGGGCAATGCCCGTGGAGCGAAGGGATGCAGGGAGGTGGAGACGTGAAGTCCGAATCGAGCGGAGAACGACCGGCGGGAGTGCCTTCCAGGGCTACACAAGCCGGAGAAGCACCACGCGCGGAATGGGCGTGGGCGGAACGTTCGGTCTGGACGGAGCGGATGCTGGAGGCCCTCGAAAGAGGGGTGAAAGGAGGCGTGTGGTTCAGCCTGGTGGACAAGGTGTACCGTCCGAGCACCCTGGCGGCCGCCTGGGAGCGCGTGCGCGCCAACGGCGGCAGTGCGGGGGCGGACGGGCAGAGCGTGAAGGCGTTCGAGGCCCAAGCCGAACGCCACCTGATGCGACTGCATGAGGAGCTGAAGGCCGGGACCTACCGGCCCCAGCCGGTCAAGCGCGTGTGGATTGATAAGCCCGGCAGCCGGCAGAAGCGGCCGCTGGGCGTGCCCACCGTGCGGGACCGGGTCGTGCAGGCGGCACTGCGGATGGTGATCGAGCCGACCTTCGAGCGGGAGTTCGCCCCTCGGAGCTACGGATTTCGGCCCGGACGCGGATGCAAAGACGCCCTCCGTCGCGTGGCGGAGTTGCTGCGGGAAGGGAGCGTCCGGGTGGTGGATGCGGACCTGAAGGGGTACTTCGACAGCATACCGCACGAGGGGCTGATGGAGGAGGTGCGCAAGCGCATCGCTGATGGCTGCGTGCTGGGGCTGATCGAGGGATTCCTGAAGCAGGGCGTGCTCGAGGACATGCAGCTCTGGACGCCGGAGACAGGGACGCCGCAGGGGGCGGTCATCAGCCCTCTGTTGGCGAACGTTTACCTGCACCCGGTGGACCAGGCGATGGCGGCTGCGGGATACGAGATGATCCGGTATGCGGACGATTTCGTCATCCTGTGCCGCAGCCGGGCGGAGGCCGAAGAGGCCCTGGCCATGGTGCGGCGTCTGGCCGAGGAGCGGGTTTTGACTCTGCACCCGGAGAAGACGCGCGTGGTCGATGCCTCTATGGAAGGCTTCGACTTTCTCGGCTATCACTTCGAGCGCGGCATGCGATGGCCGCGAGACAAGAGCATAAAGAAACTCCGGGACGCCCTCCGGCCCAAGACGAAGCGGACCAGGGGCGAGAGCTTGGAGTGCATCATTGCCGATGTCAACCGAACGCTGAGGGGCTGGTTTGAGTATTTCAAGCACAGCCATGCTACCACCTTTAGGCCCATTGACGGCTGGGTGCGTCGGCGCCTTCGGAGCATCTTGCGCAAACGCTCCAAGAGGCGGGGCATCAGCCAAGGCCTTGACAATCACCGCTGGCCGAACGCTTTCTTTCGGGAGCGCGGGCTCTATATCCTTGAGGCGGCCCATCACTCCTTGCTCCAGTCCACATAGGGCCACCAACTGGAGAGCCGGATGCGGGAGACCCGCACGTCCGGTTCGGAGGGAGGGGCGGCGCAAACCAATGCGCCGTCCCTACCCCTATTGTCCAATGGCCCCTAACGGGGCCAGATTGTCGGCTCCATCTCCTCAAGTATTAGAGAGCCTGTCAACCCTGTTGCTGCTTTGCCCGATCTGCGAAGCGGCCCCTTACGGCCTGTCAGGCCTCCGAACGGGAACGAGGGCCATGCGTCCGATAGCTGATGAGGGCTTCGCGGTATGAATCGGGAGTGCCGATGTCGAACCGTTCGCCCTTGACCACGTAACCACTCATGCCTTCTTCTCGGCGCAGCCTGTCCAGACAGGACGTAAGCTGGAACTCGCCCCGCTCACGGACATTGTTGCGGATGAGTTCTCCGAGGTAGTCGAAGATCCGAGGGCTGAGGACATATTGGCCGAAGAGCGAGAGGAAGCATCCTTCTTGCACTCCTTCGACGTGCAGATGCTCTCGCGCATACTCAACGCTGGGCTTTTCGTGGACCTCCGTCACGCCCAGCAGAGAGCCGGGCTCTTCCCACAGTCCCGCCACACAGCCGAAGTTGTGGATGGCCGCTGCGGGCGTGACCTTGAGCCCCACCACGCTCTGCCCGACGCGCTCGTAGACCTCGACGAGTTGGCGCGAACAGGACGCTTCCGTTCCCGATGCGTAGAGGTGGTCGCCGAGCATCAAAAGAAACGGCGCGTCCCCGACCCAGTCCCGTGCGGAGTAGACCGCATGGCCGAAGCCCTCCTGCGCGTCCTGCGTGATGAACGTAATGCGATGGCCTACGTCCAGCAGGTAGGCGCAATATTGCTGGTCCTCCGAAGAGAGTTTGTTGAAGTTTTCGACCGGGGGCGGCATGAAGAAGACCTGCTCAAACATCTCGCGGTCGCGGTCCTGCACGATGATGCCCACCTCTTCGATTCCGGCGCTGAGGGCCTCCTCCACGATGGCCAGAATGACGGGCTTGGCGCGGCCGCCGCTGTCAACGATGGGGAATAGCTCCTTCTTTAGCGCCTTTGTGGCAGGGAAGAGGCGCGTGCCGAAGCCCGCAGCCGGGATGAGAGCCTTGCGGACACGCCGCCCGGCGGAGAGCGTGAGCTTCAGACATGGCATGTGAAGCTCGCGTTCAAGAGTCTCGATCACCCGCTGCTGGCTCTCCTCGTCCCTGACGACGAACTGGGCCGAGCCGTCTCCTCCCGACCCCACGCATTTCCCGCCGAGGACGTAAGGCTGGATGGGGGGGAAGCCCAGGACTTTATGCAGCACGGGTGCGGTCAGTTGCGACGGGCAGACAGGCTGGAGGTGTTTGTCGAACTCGCTCTGTGCCTCCCGCATGAGCGCGCCCACGCGCTCGGCGTCGCCCGTGCGCAGCGCCTCGGCGGCCTCGTGCGTAATCCTTGCGTTGATGGGGCCAAGGTACTCCTGAACGCTCTTAGATATCTCGCTGTCGGCAAAGGGGTAGCAATGGTTCAGGCGGTTCAGTATCTCCCTGGTGTCCTTCCCGGCCCGTAGGTCCACCACCACGAAGTGCAGGTCTCTGGGGACGCTCAGCTCCTGGACGGCGATCCGGTCTCCATCGAAGGTCATCATGATGGGGCGGTTGCCATAGGCGCAGCCCTGGTCCATGCGCCCGCAGCGGGACGGCGTTGTGACCTCGCCGAGGTAGGCGTACTCCATCTCGCCGCGGACGGTCATTTTCAGGTCGTAAAGGCAATTGAAAGCGCGGGCCACGAGGACGCAGATTGCGGCGCTGGAGGAGAGGCCCTTCTTGATGGGGAGATCGGTCTGGTAGTTGTCTATTTCAAGGCCGCGCACGCGGTAGTGCGTGAGAATCTGGTAGGCAACGCCGGCTGCATAGCTGAAGAAACCGCCTTTCTGGGCTTCGGACAGGAGGGCGTCGGGCTCCATTGCGACTGCAAACGGCCCTTCATGCGTGCCGTCGTTCAGGGTCGAGGACAGGACCAGCTTGCTGGGATGGGGCTTCACCTCTGCATGGACGCCCTGGTTGGTCCCCGCGATGATGGTGTAGCCCTTCTCGACCTCTGCGTTCGTGCGACGGTGCCCACCGGCCCAATCGCTATGCTCGCCGAAAAGGCAGATGCGCCCTGGGACGAACATGTTCATCTCATCATCTCCCTGCTGAGCGAAAGGTGCCCGGCATCCCGTCCACTTGAGCCATCTGTGCCGCCCGTCAATCGAAGAGCCTGTACCAGATAATTGTGAACAGCGTGCGCACGCCATCCCGCCAGGTAATCTTTTTCCCCTCGGCGTAGGTGCGGCCACTGTAGCTTATGGGGACTTCGTATATGCGCAGCTTCTTCCTGGCAACTTTGGCAGTGAACTCAGGCTCAAATCCAAAGCGGTTCGATTTCAGGCGGATTTGACTGAGCGCCTCGCGCCGGAAGACCTTATAGCATGTCTCTATGTCCGTCAGGTTGATGTTGCTCAGGGCGTTCGACAGCAGCGTGAGAAACTTGTTGCCCGCGTAATGCCAGAACAGCAAAGCCCTGTGCGGGCCGCCGAGGAACCGCGAGCCGTAGACCACGTCCGCCCTGCCGTCCAGGATGGGCTCCAGCAGCCTGGGGTATTCGCGCGGGTCGTACTCCAGGTCCGCATCCTGAACGATGATGATGTCGCCCGTCGCCTCGGCGAAGCCGGTGCGCAGGGCGGCTCCCTTGCCTCGATTGCGTTCGTGCAGAAGCACTCTGACATTCCCGGCGTTGCTGATGTCCGCGAGGCGCGCCCTCGTGCCGTCGGTCGAGCCGTCGTCCACGACGATGATCTCTTTCTCAACGGGCGAAGCCTGAACGCGAGAGATGATTTCCAGGATCGTATTGACTTCGTTATAGGCCGGAATGACGACAGATACCTTCATGGGCGCGGTTCTCTCGCCACTGCGAAACGGCAGCCCGTCGCGGCAGAGGCTCTCATAGCACCTGGCACGAAAAACGGGGGAACGTGAACCGGGCACGGCCTGGCAACTGTGGCAGTCATAAGCAGAAGGCCGGCGGTGGGGAGCCCGCCGTGTCCCCACAAGGGGGTCATCCCTGGCCCTTCTCAGCCCGCCGGCTTGCGCGCGGGCCAGCCCGTGCGTTAGAGAAGTCTACCACCACACGTGGAGTTGTCAATATGAAAAGAGGCACGTGGGGCCGGAGAACGCCGAGCCCGAGGCGGTCGCTAAGTGCACCGCTGTCGAGGACACGTCTCTGGCCTCGCTCAACCGGTTTCTTGACACACCGGCGCCCGGCTGCTCAAATGGGGGCTGTAATGTCTTAGCCCGGAGGCTTCCTCCCCGATGAGCGATCCCGCAACGCTTCAACAGGAACTCGGCCCGCTGATGGGCCAGCCGGTCGTCCTCGACGTCAAGGGCCGGCACATCTACGTCGGCACGCTGCAGAAAGTGGGCAAGGACGTGATCGTGCTCACCGACGCGGACGTTCACTTCTGCGAGGATTCCCAGAGCACCACGGAGCTTTACGTGCTCGAGACGCGGAAGAACGGAATCCGCGCGAACCGCTCCGCCGTCTACGTGATGCTCAGCGAGGTCCTGAGCCTCTCCCGCCTGGATGACGTCGTCGTATATTGATGACGATGAACTGCACTGACTGGGTGCCCGCCGCATGAAGGCGGCGGTGCGATGGCGGTCACGGCGAAGCCCGGGGGGCGTAGCGAGCTGAGGCCAGTTGGTGGGCAAACTCCTCGATTCTGCGGACAGCATCTTTGTCCTCGATGCGCGCGGCAGCATCCTTCACGAAAGCTTCCACCTCGGCCGGGCTCCGGCGGGCAAGCAGTTCGACGCAGGCGTGCGCGGGCGGCGTGTAGCGCGGGTCAAGCTCGAACGCGTGCCGGAAAGCAACGACCGCAGTCTCTTCACTGCGCTCTCCGTGAAGGCGCCAGAGGCCAAGCAGGAAGTAGCCCCGAGCAGAGCGCGGGAACTGCTGGAGGTAGTCGGCGAAGCTTCGTTCGACGGCGGCCGGGTCGCCTTCCCCTGTTGCCTTCAGCACGCGCCTGATGGCGGCCATCTCAGGTGGCACCGCAACGAGCCCTGCGCCGCCGGAGCCGGAGGAGGTGCCCGCGTCCGGCGAGGCGTCGGGAAACCGGCCGGTCTTGCGAACGCTTTCCACGGCCTCATAGAAAGCAGAAAGCAGCGCGAACGATGCAGCGTCCGGCGCGCTTGCGTGAGCCTGGCGGGCACAGGCGAGGGCCTCGTCCCACCTGTCCTCACGCTCGGCCAGGAGGGCACGGCCGATGAGGGCCCACGCCTTCGCGTCGGCGCCGGTTGCGGGCGCCCATACCTTCGGGTCGGCGCTGCTTGGGAGCGCTGGCACGGCGCCGAGCTTCATCTGGACGGCGGCCTTGCAAAGAAGTTCGTTGACGGCACTTTCGAGCGGCGCCAGGCTGCCCCGTCCCTCGGCCTCGACGGCGCACTCGACGCTGGCGGACCACGGCTTCTTGGCCGGGGTGATGAACCTGAGGGTCCAGTTGCGGCGGCCGAAGCCGGCGGCGTACGCGGCCACAAGCACGTGGCTGACGCCCGCTTTCTCGAGGGATTCGGGTGCAACCATTCCGGTCTTCTCGGCGTCCTGCGAATGGGACTCGTCCGCCACGCTCAGGTCCGGATACAAGGCAAGGGCTTGCGCTATCAGCGTCCGGACGGCGAGGACCTCGTCCGGGGTCAGCTCATCTTTGAGGGCGGGCCGCGCCGGGCCGAGCACGACGAGGACCTTCTGCGGCGCGCCCGGTTGCGTTTGCTCGGCCGCGGCGCTCGCATGTTGCCGCTGCCTATACATCCAGACCACCGGGATGATCGCAAGAGCCACGAGCACGAGGGCGGCGATGCTCCACAGGGTCGCCGATCTGGCCGCAGCCCGCTTCCGCTCCGGCCCGGAGGCCGCGGCGCTCACGGGCTCTATCCTCCCCCGCCGGCTCAGGCTGACCGCGCAGTCTCGCAGTTCGGCGAGCGCTTGCTGGGGCGTCTGCGGGCGCTCGGCTCGATCTTTTGCCATGAGCCTGGCGACGAACCGTGACAGCTCGGCGGGCACAGCGGGCGCGGCCAGACTGAGGTCCGGGGTAGGCTCCTGAGCGTGCTTTCGCAGGACTTGTTCCGCCGTGGCGGCCTCGTACGGCGGGCGCCCGCCGAGCATCTCATACATCGTGATGCCGAGCGAATAGATATCCGAGCGGATGTCGGCCCGATCTTCGCTGCCCTGACCACTCCCGCCGGCGCCGATGGCTTCGGGCGCGGCATAGAACGCCGGTCCCGTGACATTCCCCCCGGGCGTAATGACAAGGCGGCGCAGGTCTTCGGGACGCTGCACTTGTCCGAGGTGGTCGAGCTTCGCGGAGCCGTCGTAACTTAAGAGCACACCATCTGGTGTGGCATTCCCGTGAGCGCGGCCGACGGCCTCGACGGCAGAGAGCCCGGACAGGACGTTGTCAGCGAACACGAGCGCTCGCCTGACGCTGAGGCCCCCCTCCCTGTCGAGCAGGGCGCGCAGGTTCGAGGGCTGGCGCTCGGTCACGACGAAGCAGCAGTCCCGGCGCCTGCCCAAGTCCAGCACGGTGACAACGTATGTGCTCCGAGTCTCGTTAGTTGCGGCGGCCCGCGCAAAGAGGCGTTGGATGTAGTCCATGTTCTGATCAACGAAGGCCGCCGGGAAGACCTCAACGCGCACCTGCGCGCGAAGTCCCTTGTGAGCGCCCCGATAGACAATCCGCGTCGGGTAGACCGTCAGCCGCCTGGCGAGGCGCACGCCGGCGATGGCTCTGCCCAGAAAGGGGTCCTTTTCGCGCCAGCGCAATCTTAGGATGCCGGCTAGGCTTAAGCGCAGCTCGCCCGGAGGACTGCCGGCCGCAAGGACGCTGCCGCAAGCAGCGCAGCAAAGCTCCCAGCCCTCCACAGCACTTCGCAGGGCATATGTGCGCGCACATTGCGGGCAATAGAGCAGCATCCTGGCCATGCCAGCAAGTCTAATGGAAAGCCCGCAGAGCGGCAACCAGCGGGGTGCCAAAGTGGCAGGGGGTGGCTCGGGCTCGCTCGGCAGGCTTGTCAAATTGACAGACACCGGAAACAGTGCCGTTCGCCACGCGGCGCGTCAGCCGCGGGAGGTCGCGCTATGCGGCGCAGCCCGGATGCGGGGTCATGCCCGCCATCGGCCCTTTACGCCCGCCGAAAATCGTGTAGAATAGCCCCGTGGAGTGCCGGCGTCAGGAGGGCATACGCTCGGCACCGCGTTTGCTGACCAGGTTAAGTCCTGCCATAGGCAGCACCAGGGTTGTTTTGACGCGCCTCGGAATACTCTGAGCATTCTTCAGGGAGGTAGAAGCGATGGCTCGCGTAAGGCCCCTTGGCGACAAGGTCCTGATCAAGCGGCTTGAGGCGGAGGAGAAGACGCCTGGCGGGATCGTCCTGCCGGATGCCGCCAAAGAGAAGCCGAAGAAGGGCAAGGTAATTGCACTCGGGGACGGCAGGCAAACGAAGACGGGCGAGAAGGTCGCCTTCCAGGTGAGCCTGGGCGACACGGTGCTTTTTGGATCCTTTGCGGGCACGGAGGTGACCGTGGACGGCGAAGAGTACGTCCTGATGCCCGAAGATGATATATTGGCAATTCTGAGCTAAGGGAGGTGCCCCAAATGCCGGCGAAAAAGATAACATTCGATGTAGAGGCGCGGGAGGCGATGCGCCGCGGCGTCAACCAACTGGCGCGCGCTGTGAAAATGACGCTGGGACCGCGCGGCAGGAACGTCGTCATTGAGAAGAGCTTCGGCGCACCCACGGTGACCAAGGACGGCGTGGCCGTTGCCAAGGAAATCACATTGAAGGACAACTTCGAGAACACCGGGGCGGAACTGGTGAAACAGGCGGCCTCCAAGACCAGCGAGGACGCCGGCGACGGGACCACGACGGCGACGCTCCTTGCGGAGGCTATCTTCGAGGAAGCGCTGAAGAACATCTCCGCCGGCCGCGACCCCATGAGCCTAAAGCGCGGCATCCAGAAAGGCGTTGACGCAGTAGTCGCCGAGCTTAAGGCCCTTTCCAGGCCCGTGAAGGGCCGGGAAGACATCGCCTTCGTCGGCGCCATTGCGGCGAATAACGACCGCGAGATCGGCGAGCAGATCGCCGACGCCATGGAAAAGGTCGGCAAGGACGGCGTCATCACCGTCGAAGAGGGCAAGACCATTGATACCACGGTTGACCTGGTGGAAGGGATGCAATTCGACCGCGGCTATCTGAGCCCGCACTTCATCACGGACCGCGAGAACATGGAATGCGTGCTGGAGAACGCCTACATTCTCGTGCACCAGGAGAAGATCTCTTCGGTCCAGGACCTCGTGCCCCTGCTGGAGAAGGTCGCCGGTTCGGGACGGCCGTTGCTCGTCATCGCCGAGGACGTGGAGAGCGAGGCGCTGGCCACGCTGGTAATCAATAAGCTGCGCGGGGCGCTGCCGGGCTGCGCCGTCAAAGCGCCTGGCTTCGGTGACCGTCGCAAGGCCATGATGCAGGACATCTCGGTGCTCGTCGGCGGACAGGTCATCAGCGAGGAGCTGGGCCTGAACCTGAAGTCCCTGGGCATCGCCGACCTCGGCCAGGCCAAGAAGGTAGTCATCACAAAGGACAACACCACGCTCATCCAGGGCGCAGGCAAGACGGAGGATATCCAGGGACGCATCAGCCAGGTGAAGACGGAACTGGAGACGACCACCAGCGACTATGACCGCGAGAAGCTCGAGGAGCGGCTCGCCAAGCTGGCGGGCGGCGTCGCGCAGATTAACGTCGGCGCGGCCACCGAGGTCGAGATGAAGGAGAAGCAGCACCGCATCGAGGACGCCGTTCATGCGACCCGTGCCGCCGTAGAAGAAGGCATCGTGCCTGGCGGCGGCGTGGCGCTCCTGCGCGCCTCAAGGGCGCTCGACAAGGTCAAGGCCGAGGGCGACGAGGTCGTCGGCGTGGACATCGTGCGCAGGGCGATCAAGAAGCCCCTGATGCAGATTGCCGAGAACGCCGGCTTGGACGGCGCCGTGGTGCTTGAGAAGGTACAGGAGTTGAAGAAGGATACCTGGGGCTACGACGCCGCGAAGGGCGAGTACTGCGACCTCGTGAAGCGCGGCATCGTGGACCCGACGAAGGTTGTGCGGACCGCGCTCCAGAACGGCGCAAGCGTGGCGGGCGTCCTGGTCAGCACGGACGCCATCGTAGGCGAGATACCTGAGAAGAAGAAAAGGGCACCCACTCCGCCCATGCCGGAGTACTAAGGCAAGGACGGAATGGCGGCAACGTTTCGGACCTTGGGAGCCCCGCGCCTCTTGGCGTGGGGCTCTTGCCATAAAGAACCTATCAGAAGCCACGCCGACACGACAGCAGGTGCCTCAAGCATTCAGCACATCAACGAACGCCTTGATCTGCGCCGTCGGGTCGGCCTTGACTACCTCGTCCGTCTTCAGACCGAGGACCGCCTGCGGCTTCCTGCCGCAAAGCTCCTCCATAGTTTGGAACGTGCGTTCGACACCCGTCCCTCCCGCCGTCAGGAAAAAGGCCACCGCCTTGAACTGGTCCGCATACCGCGAGATGTAGGTGCGCACGGGCGCGGACATGGTGAAAGCCCACACCGGCGTGCCGATGATGACCAGGTCATAGTCCTTGGGTGACTTCGCGGGGTCTTTGATGACCGTGAGCCTCCTGAGCGTCGCGTCTCTCCCGCTTCGCAGGTAGCCGCCCACGCCCGCCCTGCCCTTCGTGTCCACGATCTCCTCCACGTCGCACTGCATCATGCCCGCGATGGCCTCGGCGACTTTCCTCGTCGTGCCGGTGCGCGAATAGTACGCAACAAGCGCCTTTTTTGCCATAGTCGCTCCCTCCGATCGTGCCGCGCTTTTGTCCTGAATGCGGACGGCCCGGTCCCAATGCAGTCTACATCCTCGGGCGCCGCGTTTCAATGAGGCCCCACGCCACATTTCACGTTGCGCGCCGCGTTGCCCGGATGTATCCTTGGACGGGGGAAACCATAGTGGAAGTCAGCTCAAGGAGCCAGACGCATGAAATGGATCACGCGCACGCATGTCCATGTGGACCGGGTCGCCTGTCCGTGGCTGATCACCCGCTTCGTAGACTCGGAGGCGGAGTTTCTCTTCGTCGCCGCAAGTCAGATACAGGAGGCGGCGCGCCGCGAGGAAGCGATTCCGTTCGATGCGCCCGGAGTGGAGCTGGGCCATCATGATGGCAGGTGCAGCTTCGAGGCCATCATCGAGCACTATGGCCTGAAGGACAAGGCGCTGCTGCGCATGGCGAGCATCGTCCACGCGGCGGACACGCACGAGATGGAGAAGGAGCCCCTCGCCGCCGGGCTGGAAGCCATAGCCGTGGGCTACAGCCTCCGGTTCCCCGACGACCAGGAGAACATCTCGCAGCAGTTCGAGGTCTACGACGCGCTCTATGCCTGGTGCTGCCTCGCAGTGGCGGGCGGGTGAGCCGCGGCACCATCCTGGCCGGATTCCTGGATCAGCGCGGGCGTTGAGGCAGTTCGCAGCCGGGACGGGGGCACGGTTCTCCGGAGTCCCTCGGCCCGCGCTGGAGCGCACATGTTCTGTGACAGCTTCGTGAGGCGGGCTGTCGAGCACGGTCCCGATAATGGCCGCACGACCGGCACAACAAGTTAGCGAAGGGCCGACCAGCTTCTGGGCCCAGACGGTTGAGCAGGTCGCGCAGGAGCTTCAGTCGGCTCCCGCTGGGCTGACCTCGCAAGAGGCGGCCCGGCGCCTAAATGCCTATGGAGCCAACGTCCTCAGGCCGGGGCGCGAGACGAACGCCATCGCGCTGCTGGCGCGTCAGTTCAAGAGCCCGATCACGCTCATCCTCATCTTTGCAGCCGGCCTCTCAATCTTCCTGCACGAAACGACGGACGCGGCCATAATACTCGCCATCGTCGTCGTGAGCGGTCTGCTCGGGTTCTGGCAGGAATGGGCCGCGTCGAACGCCGTCGAGAAGCTCCTGGAACTGGTGCAGGTCACGGCTACCGTCCTGCGCGACGGAGCCGTGCGGAAGATTCGCGCGGACGAAGTCGTCCCCGGCGACGTGGTGCAATTATCGGCAGGCCGCAACATCCCCGCTGACTGCCTCATCCTGGAGTCGAAGGACCTGTTCGTCAGCGAGGCGGCCCTGACGGGGGAGACCTTTCCTGTGGAGAAGGCGCCCGGCGTCGTGCCGGCCGATGCCGCTTCGAGCAAGCGGACGAACGCGCTCTTCATGGGCACCAACGTCGTCAGCGGGACGGCCAACGCGCTCGCAGTGCGGACCGGCACAGCAACGGAGTTCGGCAAGATCGCGGACCGCCTGCGCCTCCGGCCCGCGGAGACGGACTTCGAGCACGGCGTCCAGCGATTCGGCTACTTCCTGATGGAGGTCACACTGATACTTGTCTTCGCTATCTTTGCTATTAATGTCTTCATGCACCGCCCCGTGGTTGACGCTTTTCTCTTCTCCGTGGCGCTCGCCGTGGGGCTGACGCCGCAGCTCCTGCCTGCCATCATCAGCGTGAACCTGTCCCACGGGGCGCGGAGCATGGCGCGCCAGAAGGTGATCGTGCGCCGGCTGGCATCCATCGAGAATTTCGGCAGCATGAACGTCCTTTGCTCGGACAAGACCGGAACGCTCACGCAAGGACGAGCGCAGATCCGCACCGCGCTGGACGTCGAAGGGAACGAAAGCGATAAGGTGCGCCAGTACGCCTACCTGAACGCCGCCTTCGAGACGGGCTTCGTGAATCCGCTGGATGAGGCGATCCGGAGCCAGTGTCAGTTCGACGCGTCCGCCTACCGCAAGCTCGACGAAGTGCCGTACGATTTTCTCCGCAAGCGCCTGAGCGTCCTTGCCGCAAAGGGCGACGAGCGCCTCATGGTCACAAAGGGCGCCGTCCCTCAGGTGCTGTCCGTCTGCACGATGGCCGAGACCGGCGGCGGGAAGATCGAAGATCTCTCGTCGGTCCAGCCGCTGATAGAGAAGCGCTTCGACGAACTGAGCCGGCAGGGACTGCGCACCATCGGCGTCGCCTATCGCAGCACGGACGGCAGGGCCGCGATAGGCAAGGACGCCGAAGCCAAGATGACTTTCCTGGGCCTTCTTGCCTTCGAGGACCCGCCCAAGCCGGGCGTCGCCGAGACGGTGAAGGGCCTCAAGGACATCGGCGTGTCGCTGAAGGTCGTGACCGGCGACAGCCGCCTGGTGGCGGCGGACGTAAGCCGGCAGGTGGGCCTGGCGTCGGCCCAGATGCTGACTGGGCCGGAGCTGCGACAGATGAGCGACGAGGCCCTCCGCGGCAAGGTCGGGGAGGTGGACGTCTTCGCCGAGATCGAGCCGAACCAGAAGGAGCGCGTCGTGCTGGCCCTGAGGAAGGCGGGGTACGTCGTGGGTTTCATAGGCGACGGCATCAACGATGCGGCGGCGATACACGCGGCCGACGTAGGCATCTCCGTTGACGACGCGGTGGACGTGGCGAAGGAAGCGGCGGACATCGTCCTCCTCGAGAAGGATCTGGGGGTGCTCCAACGAGGCGTGTTCGAAGGCCGGAGGACCTTTGCGAACACCCTTAAGTATGTATTTATGGCAACAAGCGCCAACTTCGGGAATATGTTCAGCATGGCCGGCGCCTCCATCTTCCTGAAGTTCCTCCCGCTTCTGCCGAAACAGATCCTTCTGATCAACCTGCTGACGGACCTCCCCGAGATGACTATTGCCACGGACCGTGTGGACGAGGAGATGCTCCGGAGCCCGCGCTCCTGGAACATCGCCTTCATCCGAAGGTTCATGATGGTGTTCGGTCCGTTGAGTTCGGTCTTCGACATCCTGACGTTCGTCGCCGTACTGAAGATCATGCAGGGGTCTCAGGACCTTTTCCGCACCGCATGGTTCGTCGAGTCCGTAGTGTCGGCCGCCCTGATCGTGCTGGTCATCCGCACCCGCAAGCCGTTCTTCGCCAGCCGGCCCGGCACCCACCTTTTCTGGGCCACGCTCCTGGTGATCGGGGCTGCGCTCTTGATCCCTTACAGCCCGGTTGCCGCCCTCTTTGGGTTCCGCCCGCTGCCGCTCCGCGTCCTTGCCATGATTGCCGTAATTGTGGCGCTCTACGTCCTTTCCGCCGAAGCCGCCAAAAGGGTATTCTACAGGGCCGTGAAAGTCTGACCTCAAAGACCGACGAGCGCTCGGTGGCTCCCCCGTGAAGAAGAGAATCGTCACCTTCCTCGGTCCGCTCATAGGCATCGCAGTCTTCCTGCTGATCCTGTGGGTCCTGCACCGGGAGCTCAAGCATTTTCACTATCGCGACATCGTTCGCCAGTTGCACCAACTCCCCAGGCCCGTTCTCCTGCTGTCGCTGCTCCTGACCGCCCTCAACTATTGGGTGATGACGGGATATGACGTCCTCGCCCTCCGCTACCTCCGCCGGAAGCTCAGCTACGGCCGCATCGCCCTCGCGTCCTTTACCAGTTACGTCTTCAGCGCGAACGTCGGCCTTTCCGTTGTCGGCGCCACTGCTGTGCGCTACCGGCTTTACTCCATCTGGGGGCTCTCCGCCCTGCAGATCGGCACAGTAGTGGTCTTCTCCGCGCTGACGACTTGGCTCGGTATCTTCTCGCTGAGCGGGGCTGCCTTCGTTATCGAGCCGCCGCCCATGCCAGGGGCCTTCCAGGCGGTCTTTCGCTCGGCGCGCGTGTTAGGAGTGGCGCTTCTCTTGATAGTGGCGGCCTACCTGTTCCTGGGCCTGGTCTGGAGGCGTCCTCTCAAGTTCAGGAACTGGGAACTCCGCTTCCCGTCGCTCCCGATCCGGTTGGCGCAGGTCTGCCTCGGCTCCCTTGACTGGGCCTTGGCCGCCGCGGCCCTCTACGTGCTCCTCCCGCCCACTGACTTGCCCCTGACGCGCTTCATGGCCATTTACTTGATGGCCCAGATCGCCGCCATGGTGAGCCACGTGCCGGGGGGCCTTGGCGTCTTCGAAACCGTCTTCCTGCTTCTGGTCAAGGACTACGTTTCGCCGCCGCTGCTCCTCGGAACGCTTGTGGCCTACCGGGCCATATACTACCTTCTTCCGCTCTGCGTCGGAGCCTTGCTGCTGGGGGCGCACGATGCCATCCGCCGAAGGGAAGCCGGCATGCGCCTCGCCCGCGGAGTGGCTCGCTGGGCACCCCAGTTCGTGCCGCACGTTTTCGCCGTGATCGCTTTCCTTGGCGGGGTCATCCTTCTGTTCTCGGGCGCGGTGCCCGCCGTTGATGAGCGCCTCGCCTGGCTTAACCGCTTCATGCCGCTGGCGCTCCTGGAGGCGTCCCACTTCCTGGGCAGCCTGGCCGGCGTGGGCCTCATCCTGATCGCCCGGGCCCTCCAGCGTCGGGTCAATGCCGCATACTATGTAGCAGTAGGCCTGCTCGCGGCCGGAATAGTGTTCTCATTGGCCAAGGGCCTCGACTACGAAGAGGCGACTATCCTCGTCCTCATGCTCGCGGCCCTGATCCCGTGCCGCGGGGAGTTCCACCGCCGGGCATCTATCTTCGGCGAACCTTTCAGCTTCGGCTGGATCGCCGCCATAGTCCTCGCGCTTGGCTCGACGGCCTGGCTCGGCGTCTTCTCTCACAGGCATCTGGAGTATTCGAATGAACTGTGGTGGCGCTTCAGCCTGCTGGAGGGCGACGCGCCCCGATTCTTGCGCGCAACCGTGGGAGCGGCCGCCCTGGCGCTATCTTTTGCAGTGGCCAGGCTTCTGCGGCCTGCCCCGCCCCGCGCTCAGCCGCCGGCCTCGCAGGTGATGGACGTCATTAGCGAAATTGTGGCAGCCAGTCCGGAGACCTGCTCCCGCCTTGCCCTGCTCGGCGACAAGTCTTTCATCCTGAACGACCCGGGAACGTCATTCATCATGTATGGCGTCCAGGGCCGCAGTTGGATCGCGCTGGGCGAGCCCGTGGGGCCCGAGGAAGAGTGGAGCGGGCTGGCATGGCGCTTCAAAGAGACCGTGGACGAGTACGGCGGCTGGACGGTCTTCCACACCGTTGGCAGGGCGAGCCTCCCGCTCTGCGTGGACCTGGGGCTGACGCTGCTCAAGATCGGCGAAGACGGCCGTGTGCCCCTGGCAGCCTTCTCGCTCGAAGGCGGCGCCCGGAAGGACCTGCGCCGCGACCATCGCCGCGTCCGGAACGAAGGCTGTTCGTTCGAGCTGGTCCCCCAGCCGGACGTCCCGGGGCTCCTGCCGGAGCTGAAAGCCGTCTCCGACGCCTGGCTGAGCGCGAAGAGCGCGCGCGAATTCGGGTTCTCGCTTGGCTTCTTCAGCGAGCCGTACATGCAACTATTCCCCGTCGCCGTCGTCCGGAAGAACGGCAAGGTAGTCGCCTTCGCTAATGTGTGGCTGGGAGCGGGCAAGGGGGAACTCTCCCCGGACCTGATGCGCTACAGCCCCGACGCGCCTGGCGACGTCATGGATTACTTGTTCGTAGAACTCATGTTCTGGGGCAAGGAGCAAGGCTACGAGCACTTCGATCTCGGGCCGGCCCCGCTGTCAGGCATGGAGACGAGGGCTGCCGCGCCTCTCTGGAACAAGCTCAGCACGTTCATCTATCGGCACGGGGAGCACTTCTACAACTTCCATGGGCTGCGACAGTACAAGGAGAAGTTTGGGCCGGTCTGGGAGCCGAAATACCTTGCTTCGCCGGGGGGCCTTGCCCTTCCCCGCATCCTCGTAGACCTGGCGGCGCTCATCTCCCGCGGCCCAGGGGGCGCGGGCCGCGGCCCGCAAGGCGTCGTCCCCAAATGAGGCCCCCATCGCAGTCCCCGGCAGATCTCGCCCCGCCGGCGAACGTGCCTAAGCTCTTGGTGCAGACCCCGCCACCGGCCGGCCCGGCGCAGGAAGTCACCCGCGGTGAGACGTTCTGGAACTTTGCACACATTGCGCCCCGCTGCCGCATCACGAAGACTTTGGGCAGGGACTTCTTTAGTTGCTCAAGGCCTGCGTCCGTGACCTTAGTATCCGTGAGGCGGAGACTCTGCAAGGCCGTCAGCCTCTTCACGTGCTCCAGACCTGTGTCCGTGACTTGGGTATCCGAAAGGTAGAGGCGCTGCACCGCTCGGCAGGCCCGCTCGGGTTAGCGCGGGCGGTCTTTGAGCAAGTCCCTGAACGGCTGGCTGAAGGCGTCCTTCTGGCTTGGCGGCTTTTGGCCGCCCGGGCCCGGGGCGAGGCGCTGTCGCGCCTCACCGGGCTTGCTGCGCATCGAAAGCGCGATGCGCTTGCGCTCCAGGTCCACCTCCAGCACGATGACGGTTACCTTCTGCCGCAGCTTCACCACTTCGGAGGGGTCCCGGACGAAACGGTCCGCCAGCTCGCTCACGTGGACGAGGCCGTCCTGGTGCACGCCCACGTCCACAAACGCGCCGAAGTTCGTGATATTGGTCACAATACCGGGCAGCTTCATGCCGGGCTGCAGATCCTCGATGCCTTGGACGCCATCGGCGAACCGAAACGGCTCGAAGCGATCCCGTGGATCCCGCCCCGGCCGGGCCAGCTCGTCCAGTATGTCCCGCAACGTCGGCAAGCCGACGTCCTCGTCCACGTAACGGTCCAGCTCGATGCGGCGGCGCAGGGCGGGGTCGGCCATCAGGTCCCCGAGGGAGCAGCCCAGGTCACTGGCCATGGCGTGGACGACGTGGTAACTCTCCGGGTGCACAGCGCTGGAGTCCAGCGGGTTCTGTGCGCCGCGGATGCGCAGGAAGCCGGCTGCCTGTTCGAAGGTCTTCGGGCCGATGCCGGGAACGTCCTTCAGGTCCTCGCGGGAGCGGAACGGCCCGCGCTCGTTGCGGACGCTCACAATGGCCTGCGCCAGCTTCGGCCCCAGGCCGGACACATAGGTAAGGAGTTGCTTGCCGGCCGTGTTGACCTCTACGCCCACGCTGTTGACGCAGCTTGTCACCACGTCGTCCAGGCTCTGGCGGAGCGCGCCCTGTTCTACGTCGTGCTGGTACTGCCCGACGCCGATGGACTTCGGGTCGATCTTGACCAGCTCCGAGAGCGGGTCCAGCATACGCCGGCCGATTGAGACGGTGCCGCGCACGGTCAAGTCCAGGTCGGGGAACTCCTCCCGCGCCACCTCTGAGGCGGAGTAGACCGAGGCGCCGCTCTCGTCCACCATCGCGACGATGGTGCCGTCGCGCAGCCCCAGCGAGCGCATGAATGCCTCCGTCTCCCGCCCGGCGGTGCCGTTGCCCACGGCCACGGCCTCTATGGCAAACTGCTCGCAGAGCGTCGTGATCGTCGCGGCGGCCTCGGCGCGCTGCCGGTCGCCGGAGTGGGGGTAGACCGTCTCGTGGTGGAGCACCTTGCCCTGGGCGTCCAGGCAGACGACCTTGCAGCCGGTGCGGTAGCCGGGGTCGACGGCCAAGACGCGCTTCTGCCCCAGGGGCGGGGCCAGCAGGAGCTGGCGCAGGTTCTCGGCAAAGACGCGGATCGCCTCGGCGTCGGCCGCCTTCTTGGTGGCCAGGCGCATCTCGGTCTCCATCGAAAGGGACAGCAGCCGCTTGTAGCCATCCTCGATGGCGGCGCGCACCTGCTCGGCCGCCGCGTTGTTGGCCTTGACTATCATCCCGCTCAGCAGCCGCAACGCCTCCTCCTCCGGCGGGGCGATGCGCAAATAGAGGAAGCCCTCGTTCTCCCCGCGCCGCATGGCCAGCACGCGGTGTCCGGGTGCCGTCCCAACAGGCTCCTCCCGCTCAAAGTAATCCTTGAACTTTGTGCCCTCCTGCTCCTTGCCGCTCACCACGCGGGAGCGGAGTAGTCCCTTCCGGGCGAACAACTCACGCATGCGGGCGCGGACCTCCTGATCCTCGCTGACCCGCTCAGCGATGATGTCCCGCGCGCCGGCCAGAGCGTCTTCCGCCGACTCGACACCCTTCTCTGCGTCCACGTAGGCCGCCGCCTCGGTCAGTGGGTCGGTCTCGTCCTTCTGGGCGAGCATAAGCTCGGCCAGCGGCCCCAACCCCCTCTCGCGGGCAGCCTGGGCGCGCGTGCGGCGCTTGGGCTTGAAGGGCAGGTAGAGGTCTTCCAGGCCGGCCATGGTAGCGGCGGCCAGAAGCTCCTCCTTCAGCTCATTGGTCAGCTTTCCCTGCTCCTCGACAGACTTCAGCACCGCCGCGCGGCGCCTGTCGAGGTCACGCAGTTGCTGCATGCGGTCGCGGATGGCGGTGATAGCGACCTCGTCGAGCGACCGGGTGGCCTCCTTGCGGTAGCGGGCGATGAAGGGGACCGTGGCGTTCGCGTCAAGCAAAGCGGCGGTGGCCGCCACCTGGCTCTCGCTGATGTTCAGCTCACGGGCGATAACGGACGCGTGCGATTCGGGCGTTGCCATTGGTGTTCCTCTAAGGCGCAAACGTGGAGGGCGATGCTCGGGGTGGCACAAGGAGTGGGAGAGGTCATGGGGCGGTTCTCACTGCTCGCGGTCGCCTTAAGGGGGTGCACCTACCCCCTTGAAAGTAAAGCGCCCCAGCTATCCAGGGTTACTGCCCCCTGTTCTTCGGTCTGCCCAATCCCGCCACAGCACCTTCAGTATCCCAAGTGCGCCGGCTGCGTGCAAGGCGGAATCGGCCAGATGGGAGCGGCGTCAGCCGCGTCGGGAAACCACTGTAGGATGGCGAGGACTTCAATAGCCTACTCAGGGATCTGCAGTATCGCGGACTGTGCCGTGGGCGAATGGCCCAGTCGGGCGCCGCTGCCCTTGTCTTCCCCCCGGGCCGAGGTCCTGTCGGTCCCGCACTCCGGAGACTTGGCAACAAGTTCATCAGGTGTCACGACGGCCTCCCAGCCAAAGGGGCGGGCAGCTCAGATCCCGCCGCCGGCGCGTATTCCCCCCCCGCGCAGCGCACGATGTAGAAGGCAAGCAGTCCCACCATAAGGTAGTAGTAGTTGGAGAAGGCCTGATTCGCAAACAGAAGTAATCCAAACATCCCGAGCACCATCCATTTATGCGCCTCCATCAGCCCGTCGCGTTCCGGCCTGCGCAGTTGGGCGATGAAGGCGCCGAAGGCAAACGCGTAAGCCAGGAAGCTGAGTGCTGCCACCCATGGGACCGCACCGGGTCCATTACGCAGGAAGAATGCAGGCCAACTCAGACCGTCAGGCCTGGGGCTTTTGCCCAAATGCTCGATGATGACGTTGCGGAAGAAGGCGGCCGGATTCCATAAGAAGAAAGGCGCAAGGAGTACCACCGATCCCGCCGCGACGGCCGCGATCAACCGCCACCTCCTCTCCCTGATCGCCAGGGCTATGAAGAATGGCCCGCAAAACCAGGCAGTCTGCTTGCTGCAGAAGGCAAGTGTCAAAGCGATTGCGACGACCCATCCGCTCTTGCGCCATGCCCACAGGGCTAGGCAGAGGTAGAAGAGAACCAGTGACTCTGCCCAGGCATGTTCGAGCAGTAGGGCCTGGCCATTCTGGACCCAAAAGAGCAGCACTGCAGCGCCCGCCGCCAGCGGCGCCCAGAACTTTCGGCCATGGCGAGCAAGCGGGACGCAGGACGCGAACAGAGCAAGCCCCGCCACCTGCATCGCAAGGCCAGCCCACCGCACGTCCAGCCCCAAAGCTACCGGGATCGCAAAGTGCAGCATCAGCCCCGGCAGGTAAACGTAGTGCATGGCGTACGGGGCGCGCGAGTAGCCGGCCTGCTCAAAGACGTCAGTGTAAAGTGCTGTGTATGGATTGCCTCCGGAAAGTAGCCTCTGCGTCGCCTCAGTCGAGACAGTGGGCACATCTTCGAGCGGGTGTGGCGACCGCCAGAGTTGCCCCACCAAGAAACATCCGAACAGTGCTATCCCAAGCATGATGAGAAACCGGCCCGGCGGTCGCAGCCCGACGATCCAGCCCCAGCTCAGAAGCACTGCTGCGTACACTGCAGGCGCCTTCAGGGCCGCATAGTTCTCCACCACCGGGAATGTCAGCGGCTCGCGGCGCCAGTGCAACCAGAGCGTCGCCACGACCAGAAGTATCCCAAGAACGCCCGCAAACCGCGTGGCCGTGCCGGGCGCGCGCTGCCAGGCCAGAGCTATGTAACAGCCTGCGAAACAGGCGCTTAGAACCGCGAGCGCCGCCACCCCATAAAGCCCCCTTGTCCTTCCTACTACATGCACCAGTCCGAACTCCAGCGCAAGCAGCGCGCCAATGAGCTGCTGGGCGCCCCCTGGCCGGCACCCATCCAGCATGCACCCTGCGCTTGCCATCGTCCTCACACCCCTCCTTCCCGCGGGTCCCTGCGGCAAGCCGCAATCCGCTGGGCTTCCCTATCAGGCAACGTTGTCGGACAACGGAAAGGATTTGACGTCGAGCGTCGCGAGGTAGGAAGCAAAGCGCTTCTGCATCATCAGTTTGCTTGCTGGCACGTCATCGGTTACACGTCCAGCAAGACTTACCTTTGCATGAATACAGGCGTGGACAGGAACTCCATCCTCCTGTGCGTCGTCCGACACGCACATAATCTACTCCGTTCCGTAACCATGAAACAAGCCCGAAGACTCGGTCTCCCCTTCCTCACGCTCTCCAGGGCCATGCGCGTTAGCGCCAATTTCTGTGAACAACCGGCATGGTAGAGGGGCCGCCCCAGAGCTCGCACTTGGCTTCCGCTTGGCCCCGCCAGACTGCCATAAGACTAAGCTGCGGTATACCGCGCCCAATGGGGTAGTATACGAAGCCGACTGCTACATGTTGCGCCTTAGCGTTGCCAACGCCGGCAGAGGCAAGGCCGAGAATGTCGAGGTCATTGCAGACAGCCTCCAGAGAAGGCTGCCGGATGGGTCCTACGAACAAGTCACGACCTTCATGCGCATGAACCTGACATGGTCCCACACGGGAAGAGTATTCAGAGAGGCCATCTCTCCCCAGACAGCGAAGGATTGCGACCTAGCTCATATCCTCAAGCCGAGCCAACGCCCTCAATTCCCCGCCGAGGACGACCCCCACCTCCAACGCGGCAAAGCAATCCTTCACTTCCACACCGAGGTCAAACCGGCAAATCTTAGCTACCTCTGCCCCCCCGGCGACTACCGCCTTCACATCACCTTGGCTGCCGCCAACGCTGCACCGGTCCGCCAGATACTGACGATCAATCTCACGGGCCAATGGTACGACGACGAGAGTGACATGTTCAAGGACGGCGTGCGAGCGAATCTCCTATGACCCCCCATCGCACCGCCGACCTCCCAGCCTGACTTCCCCCAACACACGCGACACGGAAACGACACGTTCTGCCGTGCGAAGCCCCGCTTTTCCCTGCCGCGAGATCCCGCGCCGTACCGCGTCCGAACCTTGGCGTAAGGGGTATCTGGCGCAACACGCCACGTCGTATGAGGTAGCCCGAAGCCGACCTGCGCGTTAGTGCCAGTTTTACTGCCTATTCGAGCTTTTAACCCACGCCTAACAGCCGCTAATGTGCCATTCGTGCCTCGGCCCGTTGCGCTGCCCCCGGCGCTCCCTTATGATACGAGAAGCGGAATCTGGGAGCCGCAATGGGGGGGTTGCGTCTCCCATAGCTCCAAGTGTGGCATTGATCGGCAAATTCCTGATTCAGCCGGAGGCTATTGAGTGAAGGAAAATCCCGCGGCGTCGAAGACCGAAACGCATATCAAGGCGAGCGATGACCTTCAGGCCGTCAAGGACCTGCGGGCGGCCTACGAGCGCATGACCGACCAACTCTCCCACGCCATCGTCGGGCAGCAGGAAGTGATCGAGCAGGTGCTCATCGCGGTGTTCTGCCGTGGCCACGGGCTCCTCGTCGGCGTGCCCGGCCTTGCCAAGACAATGCTGGTCAGGACGCTGGCCCAAATCCTCAGACTCGGCTTCAGCCGCATCCAGTTCACCCCCGACCTCATGCCCTCCGACATCACCGGCACGGACGTCCTGGAAGAGGACCGGACGACCGGCCGGCGCGTCTTCCGCTTTGTGCACGGGCCGCTCTTCTCGAACATGATCCTCGCCGACGAGATAAACCGCACCCCGCCCAAGACGCAGTCCGCCCTGCTGGAGGCCATGCAGGAGCACAAGACGACCGTGGGCGAGCAGACCTACGCCCTGCCGGAGCCCTTCTTCGTCCTGGCGACGCAGAACCCAATCGAACAGGAGGGCACCTATCCGCTGCCGGAGGCACAGCTCGACCGCTTCCTCTTCCACATCACGGTGGACTACCCCTCTGCCGAGGAGGAGCTGGCGATCATGAAGCAGATCACGGGCACCTATGAGGCGGACCTGCGCCCGATCCTGAGCGGGGAAGACATCCTGCGCCTGCAGCAGGTCGTCCGTCGTGTGCCCGCCGCGGACCACGTGTTCCACTATGCGCGCGCCCTGGCACGAGCCACACGGCCGCACACAAAGGAGGCGCCCGACTTCGTGAATGAACTGGTCAGTTGGGGGGCCGGCCCGAGGGCCAGCATTTACCTCATACTGGCGGCCAAGGCGAGGGCAATCCTTCACGCACGCTACCACGCTACCACCGAGGACGTGAAGGCCGTCGCACGGCCCGTCTTGAGGCACCGCGTGATCACGACGTTTAACGCCGAAGCGGCCGGCATCAAGTCGGATGACGTCGTTCAGCGGCTGTTGGAGGAGATTCAGCCGGAGGCCGCACGAGGCATAACTTGAGCAACCTCGCCGTCTCGACGGCTGCTCCGGCCACAGAGACCCCCTCAGCCGGTGACGTGACAAGATGGCCAAAGCAGACACCCCCGATTACATGCGCCTGCTCGACCCGCAGGCGCTCGCCAAAATCCACCGTCTCGAACTCATAGCCCGCGGCACGGTGGAAGGCTTCGTCTCCGGGCGGCACAAAAGCCCGTTCAAAGGGTTCTCAGTCGAGTTTGCCGAGCACCGCCAGTACGCGCCCGGCGACGACGTGAAGGACCTGGACTGGCGCGTCTACGGCAAGTCGGACCGCTACTACATCAAGCAGTACATCGAAGAGAGCAACCTGCGGACGACGATTCTGCTGGACGCCTCAGGCTCCATGAGCTACACGGGCTCGCGCGCCGCCGGACGGGGTGGCCCGCCCCTGAGCAAGTTCGAATACGGCCGCTACCTCGCTGCCAGCCTCGCACACCTGATGCTCCACCAACAGGACGCCGTGGGCCTGGTGACGTTCGACACGAAAATCCGGCGCTACATCCCCGCCCGCAGCCGCATCAGCCACCTGCGCGCGATCCTCGAAGAGCTGCACGGCACCAGGCCCGGCAACGAGACGGCGCTTGCGCCGATCTTCGACGACATAGCGGAGCGCGTCCACCGTCGCGGATTAGTCATCATCATCTCCGACCTGTTCGACGATGCCGAGCAGATCGTGAAGGCGCTGCACCATTTCCGATATAGGAAGCATGAGGTCATCGTGTTGCACGTGATGGCCGAGGAGGAGCTGAAGTTCCCGTTCGAGGGACAGGTGCTGTTCCGCGACCTGGAGCTGGCCGGCGCTGACGTCCAGTTCGACGTCCGCGCCATACGGGCCGCTTACCTGGACGAGGTCCGGAGCTTCATCCGGCGGGTCGAGTCGGGCTGCGGGCAGATGAGCATAGACTACGTGCCGCTCTCCACCGAGCGCAGCTTCGACCTGGCGCTGGCCCAGTACCTGGCACACCGCAGAGGCTTGACGAAGTGATATTCCTGAACAGCGCTGTCCTGCTGGGGCTGGCGGCGGTCGCCATCCCCATCCTGATCCACTTGATCAACCGGCGCAAGGCCCCGGTGCTGGAGTGGGGCGCCATGCGCTTCCTGCGCGCGTCCCTCTCCGCCCGCCAGCGGCGCACGCTCATCGAAGAGCTGATCCTGATGGTGCTGCGTTGCCTGCTTGTCGCGCTGATAGTGATGGCGGTGGCGAGGCCGTTCGTTCCGAGCACGTCGCGGATTCCCTGGGCGCTGGTCCTGCCGGCGCTCCCGGCGGCGGCCATCTGCGCGGGCGCCGGCACTGTGATGCGGTCCCGCCGGGTGGTCAGGTGGGCGCTCTTCGCCCTCGCCGCGCTGCTCTTCGGAGGCGCACTGATTGCTTCTTTCGTCGAGTACGTGCTCCAGGGCAGGCAATGGCGCGCGGCCGGCGGCGGACAGGACGTGGCCATCGTCGTGGATGGCTCGATGTCCATGACGCTTGTCGCTGACGGCCGGAGCAATTTCCAGCGCGCCATTGACGAGGCGCACGCCGTCGTCCGTGCGTGCCGCGCGGCGGACACCGTCACAGTGATCCTCGCCAGCGCCGCGCCGAGGGAGCCGGTAGTCGGCCCCACGTCCGACTTCGGGCTGGCCTCGTCCGCCCTGGACACGCTGGTGCCGACAAATGGCCCCATGGGCCTGTTGGCCGCGCTGGATGTGGCCGCCGCTGCGCTCGCCGAGGGGCGCAATCCGGGGAAGAAGATCGTCCTGATCACCGACGGACAGAACGTCGGCTGGGAGGCCCGCGCGGAGGCCCGATGGCAGTTTCTGGCGGGGACGTTCAAGCAGCTTCCCACCGCGCCGCAGATCATCTGCCGCACTCTGTCGCTCCCGGCCGAGTATGACAACGCGGCCATCGGCGACATCACGCTCGCCCGCGCGGTCGTCGGCACCGATCGCTCGGTCAGGATAGACGTGCAGGTGCTGAACTGCGGCACCGTGCGGACCGAGCCGAGCACCGTTGAGTTGGCCGTTGACGGCTCGGACCCCGAGCGGGAACAGGTGGGCGCGATCGAGCCCAACGCGGCCGAGACCGTCCACTTCACGCACCGGTTCGATACGCCGGGCCCCCACCTTGTCAGCGCTCACCTGGCCCGTGATGACGTCCTCCCGGCCGACAATACCGCCATGCGCGTCGTGGGCGTGCTGGCGAAGCTCCCGGTTCTGCTGATTGACGGGGCGCCTTCGTCGCGTCCGCTCGATAGCGCCGCGTCCTTCATGGCGCTCGCCATGGCGCCTGCGTCGGCCGGCAAGGATTCCTTGATCGAACCGACCGTCGTCCCGGTCACCGATGTCGGCGAGTTACGCGACCTGAGCGCCTACCGCGTGGCGGTGCTGGCCAACGTGGCCAACCTTCCGCCGGCGGCCGCCACGACGCTCGGCGTTTTCGTCCGCAACGGAGGCGGCCTCCTTATCGCGCCGGGCGGCCGGGCGGAGCCGGCCTTCTACAACGATTGGCGCGCTGAGGAGGGCGAGCCGTTCACGCCGGGCAGATTGGCGGAATGGCACAGCGTGCCGGACAACCCGATGCGGCTGGGGTTGAAGACGTTCACCCACCCGGCCCTGGCCCTGACCGCCGAGCCGTCGCAGTCCGACGCGGGCGCCGCCGGTGCCGATGCGTACTGGCGCATAGAGGTGAGCGATAACGATCCGTCCGTGCGCGTGGGCGGCCGTTTCGAGAGCGGCGAGCCCTTCCTCGTCGAGCGCAAGGTGGGCAAGGGGTTCGTGCTCATGGCCGCCGCCCCGCTCGGCGGGCGCGATACCAACCTCCCCGCCCTGAAATGCTTCGTCCCGCTGATGCACGAACTGACGTATTACCTGGCCGCGCCGACAATGCCCGAGAGCAACGTGAAGCCGGGGACGCCGGTGGCGTTTGAGTTGGCGGCGCCGGAGGGCGCGGCGAGCAGCGAAGTCGAGGTCGTCACGCCGTCCAATGCCCGTCGCCGGGCGGAGGTCACGACAGGGGGCAAAACAATCGTCGTCAGGTGCCCGTGGACCGGGGAATCGGGGCTTTATCGCATCATGTTGCCGCAAGTGCAGTCCGGGCCGCACGATGCGGGCGGAAACGGCGGCGAGGGCGTGCCCTTCGTCGTCCTGGGGGATCCGGCGGAGAGCCGCCTGACCCCGCTGACTGACGCGGACCTTGAGCGCGCCCGCAAGCATGTGGCGATCTCCCGGGCAAGAACGACGGATGCGATGATCGCCGCGCTCGTCGGCGACATTCCAGGCGAAGAGGTCTGGAGGCAGTTGGCTGCGTGCGCTCTGCTCGCCCTGCTCGCGGAGATCGCCGTAGCGGGCTGGATCACCATCCAGCGGCGCTCGCACTCGGTGGCGGAAGTTCGGTTCGGCTCGGTGCCCGTGGATTCCCAGAGCCTGCGAGACAAGCTGCGCCAGAAGCCGGCGGCGGCGGGAGGGAACCCTTGAGCGCGACCATGCCTGTGACAGCAGCCTCCCACGGCTTCAGGCTCCTGCCCCAGGGCCTGCACCCCGCGATCCTCGTCGGGCTGGCGGCGGCAGGCATTGCGGCATGGGTCGCCCTGCGCTTCGCCGGGCGCGAAGCGAAGTCGCTGAAGCTCAGGGCAGCACTTGCGGGCGCGAGCGTTGCGCTCGGTTTTGGGGCCCTCATGATGGCGGCCCAGGCGGCCGAGCAGTGGCTGGTCTTGGCGTCGAACTGGCCCCTATGGGTGGGCGCGGCGCTCGGCTCGGTGGCTATCGAGTCCTTGCTCCAACTCTACCGGGCCGAGCGCCGGACGGTCTCCGCCCGCGCCGGGCTTGCGCTCGGTGCGCTGCGGGTGGGGCTGGCGGCGTCGCTGCTGCTCATGCTGGCGCAGCCTGTTTTCGTGCGGAAACACGAATCCAACGTGCAGCGTTACGTGGCGGTGCTGTTGGACAGGTCGGCTTCCATGCAAGTGCCGGACACGCAGCTTTCCGTGTCGGACAAGGTCCGCCTGGCCGAACTGCTCGCTCCGGAGCAGGTGCGCCGCCCGTATCGGCTGGAGGCAGCGGCTCGGGAGCTGGAAGCGGCGTCGAGCAAGCTCGCTGTGCAGCGTGAATGGCTCGGGATGCTCGGCGAGTTCGACCCGGACACGCGACAGAAGCACCTCGAAAGCCAGCGCGCCGCGCTGCACGACGCGCTGAACGTGTCGGGGGCAACCGTGGGAAAGGAATTGAAGAGCCTGGACGACATGCTCGCCGCGCAGCCGGCGCTCGCTCAAGAGACGCGAGCGGCGCTGTCACAGGCGCGCGACCAGTTGGCCAAGCAGGTCGCGGATCGCCTGCGGGCAGCCGAGGACTTGGTGGCTCCGGCCGTGGCAACGGCGGCTGCGGGCCAGGGAGCGCCCGCGCCGAGCACGGCTCCGCCCGCGACCGGGGACCCCGCCGCCCGCCTGCGCGAGGCGATCTCGGGCGCCACAGAGGCTCTGGGCAAGGTGGCGCCGACGCTCCGCGAGCAGGGAAAGGTGCTCGATGAGGCTTACTACGGCTCGTTTTCCGAGCAGCAGCGCGCGGCGGTTGACGCCATCGCCCGCAAGACGCGCCTGGAGCTGGCTACGGATGTGCTCTTTGGCAGGCCCGAGGGAAGCGGCACTCCGGACGCGAGCTTCAAGGGGTTGCTGAGCGGGCTCAAAGCGCGGTATGGAGTGCGCGCCTATACGTTCGCGTCCGAGCCCGCCGAAATGGATGCCGCGAGCTTAAGGGCCGACAGCGGGAGCCCAAAGCCGAATGACCTCCAAACCGATGTCGCGGCCGCTCTACAGAGGGTCCTGACGGATGTGCCAAGCAAGCAACTCGCCGGGATCGTCATGCTGACGGATGGCCGTCACAATGCGCCCTCCCGCGTCGAGCCCCTGGCCGCACGCCTCGGCACGGAATCGGCTTCGGGCTCGCCGGTCAGTTCCATCATCTTCGGCAGCGAGAAGCCGCCAACCGACGCCGCCATCGTGAGCATCGAGGCGCCGGACACGGTCTATGCCGGGGACAGGGTCTACATTGCGGCGCAGGTCAAGCTGGACGGAATGGCGGGCAGGAAGGTGACCGTGAAGCTCTCCAAGGGCGACGCGGTCGTGCAGTCACAGACGATCGAAGTGCCGGCGCAGGCATATCGCACCCGCGTCGAGCTATCCGATTCGCCTTCCGAGAAGGGCCTGCTGTCGTATCGGGTGGCCGTGGACGGCAGCGACGACGAGGTGATCAAGACCAACAACGAGTACCCGGTCACGGTGAGCGTGACGGACGACCAGGTGCGCTTGCTCTTGGTGGACGGCCGGCCCCGCTGGGAGTTCCGGTATCTTAAGAATCTGTTTGCCAGCCGGGACAAGACGGTCCGGCTCCAGTACGTCCTGTTCGACCCCGACAGCGTTTCAGGCATGCCGGCGAAGCCGTCCGCGCGGGCATCGGCATCGCGTACCACCGGCGGGGCGGAGGCGACGTCGTTGCCGAACGATGATCAGGAATGGGCGAAGTTCGACGTTGTTGTGCTGGGGGACGTGCAGCCGTCCGAGCTGCCGCTGGCGGGGCAGGAGGCGATTCGCAGGTTCGTTGTAGACCGTGGCGGCACACTCGTCATGATCGCCGGCCCGCATTCTATGCCCCGAGCGTTCACCGGGACGCTACTGGACCAGTTGCTGCCGGTCCAACTGCGCCCGACGACAGCGGATCCAGTGCCGACGCCCGACGAGAGCTTTGGCGTCGCCCTGACCCCGGAGGGCCGCGACAATGTCATCATGCGCCTGAAGGGCGACCCGCAGGAGAACGTGGCATTCTGGTCGTCTCGCCCGGAGGCGCACTGGCGCTATCCGATTGCGGAGGTCAAGCCGCGCGCTACCGTGCTGGCATATGCCCAGCCTGCGGGCCGCGACGCGCCGCAGAGCAGGGGGGCGGGAGAACATGCCGACCGACGATTCCAGGCCGAGCACGCCCTCGTCGTGACGCAGAACGCGGGGCTGGGCCAGGTGGTTTTCCTGGCCTTCGATGAGACGTGGCGGCTCCGCTACCGGGAGGGCGACACATACCATCACAAGTTCTGGGGGCAGTTGCTGCGCTGGGCTACGGCCAACAAGCTGCCTGCCGGGACGAACCTGGTGAAGCTCGGCACGAGCCAGGCGCGGTACCCCCTGCACTGCCGGGTAGAGGTAAGGGCCAGGATCATGCAGCCTGACCTGACGCCATTGGCGGGCGGGCAAGTGGCGGCGCTCGTCTTCAAGGACGACCAACTTGTGCTGCGCAGAAGGTTAGAGTACATTGGCGATGCGCCCGGGACGTATGCCGCCGATCTGGGGGAACTGCCGAGCGGACAGTACCGCGTGGAACTGGAAGGGCCGCAGGTGCAGGCCATCCTCGCCGGCGAAAGGGCCTCCAAAGTGGCGACAGGCTTTTCGGTGGACGCGGCGAGTTCGACTGAGCAGGTGGAGCTTGCCGCCGACCCTGGCCTTCCGGGGCTGCTGGCAAGGTTGACCGGCGGGGTGGTGGTCGGTCCGCCGGAGGCCGCGCAGGTGCTTGACAACCTGGGGCCGAGCACGCTGGCGCTGGAGGAGCGCCGGGAATACGCGTTGTGGAGTTCCTGGCCGCTGCTGGGCCTGATGATCGTTTTGGCTACAGCGGAATGGCTTTTGCGGAAGAAAGTGGGGCTGCCATGACGAGCAATTCATCATATTCGATTCCTGACGGGCTGCCGGCCCCGATTGTGAGAACTCTGGGGCGGCTGATACTCCGCGCCCGCCTGGTGATCGCTCTGCGCGGGATCGGCGCGGTGGCGGCCCTCGCCGTCGGATTGGTGCTGGCCGTCATGGCCATAGACGCAGGCGTCATGATCTTCTCCATCCACGTGCGTTACGCGCTTTCGCTGATGGCTCTGGCGATAACGGCGGCCGGAGCAGTCTGGTTTCTCGTTCGCCCGCTGGCGCGCAGTTTCACGCTGGACGGGGTTGCGCGCGCCATCGAGATGCACCACCCCGAGCTGCAGGAGCGCGTCAGTTCCGCGGTGGAGCTGCTGAACAGCCGGGACCCGTCCGAGGTGCGAGGCTCGGAGGCCCTGATCGGCTTGCTCGTCCGGGAGGCGAGCGACGACGTCCGCACGATCAGCCCCGCCCGCGAAATAACGTTGCGCAGGGCGCGGCTGACCTTGTTGCTGGCCGTGGGATTCGGGGCTTTGCTCGGCGGGCTGCTCTTCGTATGGCCGACCAAGGCGCAGCGTCTTCTATTGCGCGCCGTGGCACCGAACCTGAACCTGCCCAACATCTCTGCCGACGAACTGGCGATCGCGCCGGGCGATGTTGTCATCACCCAGGGGCAGGCTTTGAGGATTACGGTCGCAGTGGCCGGAAAGACCGTCAGGGGCGCAGAGCTTCGCATCCCGGCGGCAGACGGGACGGAGCCGGCGACCGCGATGAAGCGCGCGTTCGATCCCGAGCACCAGGGCGCGCGTTTCGCGTTCACGTGTCCGCCCGCCGAGCGGACCTTCCGCTATCGGATCCACGCGGGCGATGCGCTGAGCAGGTACTACACGGCGACGGTCGTGCCTTTCCCCGCGGTGACGGGGGTGGACCTGCAATACGACTACCCGGCCTACACACATCTGCCGCCCCGGCAGGAGCATGACGCTTCCGGCGACATTGCCGCTGTAGCCGGCACCGAGGTTACTGTAGTCGTCAGGACCAACACCGTCGTCCGGGTGGGCGAACTGGTCCTGGACGCCCAGGCTGCCCCGGCAACCGACGCGGAACTGAGGAAAGGGACTACGGGGACGACCGACTGCGTCTTCCGCCTGAAGCTGACCCCCGGCCTCGCGGCCCGATGGAAGCCGAAGTTCGCGGACGTGTACGGCTTCTCCAACATTCCGGTTGCCCACGAGATCGTGGCGCTGGCGGATGCGCCGCCCGCCGTGGCTATCCTGGAACCCCAGGAAAAGAAACTGCGCCTGGCGCCAGGGGACCACGTTCCTCTGTGGTACGCGGTCAGCGACGACTTCGGGCTCACGGGCGCCGAGATCGTGCTGGAGAGCGACAGGGGCAAGCTGCCCTCGATGCGCCTGCCCCTGCCGGGCAACGGCGAGGAGCCACAACTCGCCGCAGAGGGGACCGCGGTTCTCGACCTTGCTTCACTCGACCTGCGGGGCGCAAGGCAGCTCACCTTCCGGCTGCGGGCGACGGATAACTTGCCCCAAGAGGCGAGTGGGCCTCAAGAAGGGCTCTCGGAGCCTTACACCATTGACCTGGACGTGAAAGCCCCGACGTATGCCGAGCAGTGGCTCGGAAGCTGGGAGGACCAGGTGCGGCAGACCCTGGAGGGGATACTCACCGAACTGAAAGGGGCCAAGGGCGATTCCACGCAGGCCCTGCCGGAGGTATCGAAGCCGGGCAACCTGAGCCCGCCCGCCCAGGAGCGCATAGCCAGCATGCTCAAACACCTTGATAGCGCCGCCGGCTCCGCCCGAGAGCTTGCGCAGCAGATGGAGTGGAGCCCGTACGCCTCGCTTGCGCCCCGCCTCAAAGCTGTGGCGGACGACCACATCGCCAAAGCGCAGACGCTGACCGGCCAGGTGAAGCTGGCGGAGGAGTCCGAGGGAAGACGGAAGCTCGCTGATGAATCCGACGTCCAGGTCGTCCTGGCCGAGGGGGCCGTTTCCGATATGCTGAAAGAGTTCGAAGCGATGGCGGAAGCAGCGCAGCGACAACTCGAAATGGAGGAAATGGCCCAAAGTGAGACCGAACTGGCTAACGCAAAGAGGGCCATGGAGCAGGCGTCGGCAGATAACCAGCCCGCCATGACGCCTGACGACTGGAAGAAGCAGCAGGGCGAGTTGGCGGGGCAGGTGGACGCCGCGCTCGGCAAGTCCGTCCAGGGCATGGTCCGTGATTTCGCCGCTGAGGCGCGCGAGCTGAAAAGGCAGCAGGACTTTCTGACGGCCGACACAAATCAGCTCCAGGCGCTGCATGAGGCCGAGTCTGTGCTGGCGTCGCTTGCGAAAGAGCAGGAGAAGCTGGCAGGAGACGCCACGGACGCCAAAGCGGGAGTAGGCGTTGCCAAAATGATGAACGACGCTGCGGGGGACATCCGGGCTGACAAGCTGCCGCCGGCGATAGCGAAGCAAGCAGAGGCAGAGCGGTTCCTGAACGGCAGAGCGGCGGGGCTCCGCGCCGAACTGGGGACTGCTGACCTTGCGGGAAAAGCAGAGGCGCTCGCACAGCAGCAAAAGGCACTCAGCCAGAGCGCCGAGCAGGCGAAGCAAGCTCAGGCGGCCGGCCAGGGTGTGGACCAGGCGGCGCAGGCGGGCTTTGTGCAAAGCCAGCAGCAACTGGCAAAACAGTTGAATGACTTGAGAACCCAGGCACGCAATACAGGCTGGGTCGCTTCCCACCATTTCGATGAGAACGATGCTCTGCCGCCGATGCAGCAGGCCGCGCAGGCGGCCCAGGGAGGCAAGATGGATGCCGCCGCCCAGGGAGCGGGGAAGGCCGCAGAAACGGCCGAGAAGCTCGCCCAGGCGTTGCGCAAGACCACCGACAGCTTCGGGCGCGTAGAGAACAAGGAGCAGGTAACGCGGCAATTCGCGGATCTGGACGCGCGGCAGCTTGACCTCCAGCGTCGCACCATGGAGGCCGCAAACAGACGCCGGGTCGCACTGCAGAAGACGGATGAGGGAGCCCTGGCGCGGCTGCAAAGGGAACAATCAGAAGTGGCGCTGGACGCTGCCGAACTGGCCGATCGGGTGCAAAACGACTCGCCGCAGCAAGACAGGATCGAGGATCAGGCAGCGATTGATGCCGCCCGGGCGGCGAGGCGGCTGGACGCAGTGCAGTTGCCGGAGGCGGCCACCGCAGCTACACAGGCGGGGGAGAAGATGAGTGAGCTGGCCAAGAGGCTGCACCAAGCGACGCCGGCCGCTGATACAGTCAGGGAGACGGAGTTGCTTGCCGAGCGACAGAAGCGGCTTGCACGAGAGATCGAGACATTCCAGGAAGCCGAGTACGACGACCTGGCTGCGTCGCGGCAGGCGGGCCTGGAAGAGCGCACCGACAACCTGGGGCAGGAGGTGGGGGAGGTCGGAGAGCGCGTTCAGGATTTCACACCGGAGGATCGGGCTGCACAGAGCGCCAAAGCCGCCACGGGACACCTGGAGCGCGCCTCCCGCGCACAGCATTCCGCAGGAGAGGCTATCACGGGCGGCCGGACCGGTGAGGCAGTGCCCGCCGAACGGGAGTCGTCAGGGGCGCTTGACGCAGCCGCGCGGGCGCTGGACGACCTGGGCAAGCGCCTTGCCGAGGCGCGCAATCAGCAGGAACTGTCGGGCCTCGGCGCGCCCGACGCGCCGGAGATCGGAGATCTTGCGGAGGCCTCTCAGGATGCGAATGAAGCCGCGCGGACGCAGCAAGCGGATGCAGCCGCCCGGGCGGCGCAGCACCTGTCTGCGGCAGGAGAGAAAGCGGCGGCACGGGGGCTTCGAATGGGGGTCAGACCGTCCTGGGCGGCAGCCCATGCGGCCAGGCCGGGGTACGCTGGAAACCCTCACCGGGGCATCGGCCCGCAACGCACGGGGACGGGGCGCGTGCCCAGCCAGACGCAACTTGACGACCTGGGCGTCACGCTCGACGATTGGGCGAAGCTGCCCGGCAAACTGCGCGACGACATCTTGCAGGCGGCCGGGGAGGATAGCCCCAAGGAATACCGGCAGTTGATCAAACAGTACTTTGAAGCCGTCGCCAGACAAGGGGCGGGCACGAAACCCGGAGGGGCGGAGTGAAGCGGCTGGGGGACAGGTGGCAAGCACTGCTGGCAGCCGTTGCAGTATGCGTCCTGCTGGGTGCGATGGCGGCCACAAGCACGCGGGCGGCGGAGGAGAAGGCCCCGGCTGCGCCATCCGACGAGGCGGTGGACAAAGCGATAGACCGCGGGCTTGCATACCTGGCAAAGACCCAGGCGGCGGACGGCTCCTTCCCCAGCAATTGGGGCAAGAACACGGGCATCACGTCGCTCTGCATGATGGCCTTTCTCGCGAAGGGACACATGCCGGGCGCAGGGGATTACGGCCCGGTGCTCAACAGGGGGCTGGACTTTGTGCTGGCCGCCCAGCGGCCGGACGGCCTGCTTGTGGGGGCAGATCAGAGCAGCGGCCCGATGTACAGCCACTCCATCGCCTCGCTGTTCCTGTCGGAGGTCTCGGGGATGGTGGACCCCGAGCGTCAGAAGAAGATAGACGCCCTCCTGCCGCGGGCGCTTCGCATCATTCTGGACGCCCAGCGGGTCGAGAAGACCCCCGTCTACAAAGGCGGATGGCGGTACCAGCCCAACAGCCCTGACAGCGACATCTCCCTGACCGGCTGGCCCCTCATGGCGTTGCGCTCAGCGCGCAACAACGGCGCGGACGTTCCCAAGGAGGCCGTGGACTACGGCCTCGAATTCATCATGAAGTGCCGAACGAGGGACGGGGGGTTCGCGTACCAGCCGGGGAGCGGCGCCGGCGCGGCCCGGACCGGCGTAGGCCTGCTCTGCCTGGAGCTGTGCGGCCAGCACAGGAGCGAAGCTGCCGTCGGCGCCGGCGATTGGATATTGAAGCATCCGCTGCGCGGCCCGAACGATGAGTGGTACTACTATGCCATCTACTATTGCTCCCAAGGCATGTTTCAGCTTGGGGACGACTACTGGAAGCCGTTCTCTGCGCAGATGTATGACACGCTGCTCAAGGCTCAGCAGCAGGACGGCGCATGGCCCGTGGGGTCATCGTCCCGGGAGGGCCCTTGCTACGCCACGGCGATGAGCCTGTTGGCCATGAGCGTGCCGTATTGCCAACTGCCCATCTACCAGCGATAGAGCTGGGGAAGGGCTGAGTGGTTGGGGCGCCGGTTCGGTCAAAGGGAGCCAGTGGAATAGGGTACCGGCCGGAGCGGGCGGGGCGAATCGCAAAGAGCCACGGGCCGAATCCCCGAGGTGCCAAGCAGTTCGGCGTCTGGAGATCCCTCGTCCGCCCTGCAGCGGACTCGGGATGACACCGTTCCTGATGCTGAGTGGGGCATGCCGGATGCAACCCGGCCTCGCACAGGGCAGTCATAGAGAGGAGCGCCTGCCTGATGCGGGCGCGGCGCCCTGAAGCGGACTCGGGCGTTCGCCCTGCGGCAAGCGGGTGCGGGACGACACATTGAGGGCAGGCTAACCCGCCTACATTGTTCAAGAACCTACGTTGACGGCGGGGCGTCATTCCGAGGAGTCCGGCTGACGCGGACGACCTCGTGTCGCCAGCGGCGACAAGCGGAATCTCCATCTGGCGTACGATGCCGCTTCTGAAGGTCCCCGCCATGCGTCCGGGTTCCCCGTGAGGCGGACAGTCGGGACGGCGAGTAGGCCTGAGGCGGGCCATCGGCTCGTCGGGCGGGCGCGGGCACAGGCCACGGCCTACGGCCGAGCGGCGGCCCACAATGGGGCTGGAAGCGCTCCGCATGGAGTGAGCGCGACGCCTACGACCAAGGGGAGCGGGAGAGGCACAGTTGGAAGGCGTAAGTCTATACCTGTGCCGACGGGACATCGAGGTGGAAGTGAAGACGTGCAATGGGGCGGAGCAGAGGCCGTGAAACGCTATTACGTGTAAATCATGTGCAGCCGGTCAGGTACGCTGTACACCGGCATCACGAGCGACCTCAAGCGGCGCGTGGACGAGCACAAATGGAAGGCGTTGCCGGGCTTTACCAGGAGGTACAACGTTCGGCGGTTGGTCTACTTTGAATGGACTGAAGATGCTGGCGCCGCCCTTGCGAGAGAGAAGGAAATCAAAGGGTGGCGGAGGGCGAAGAAGCTCGCCCTGATAGAGTCGGTGAATGCCCAATGGGCGGACCTGAGCGAGGGCTGGGAGGAGGGGACCTGAGGCGCGTCCAAGGCGGCTGTTAGAAGCAGGGCAACGGCACGGCCTTCCAGTCTGAGCCTTCCCGGCCCTAAATGGGGTCGGACGCGACGAATTCTCATGCCATGGCGGTCTCGGGTTCTGGAGATCCCTCGTGCGCCGGGCAGGCGACCTGGAATGACAGCACATGCGTGGCGCGCAAAGCGGTTTAGGGACCTTGCCCGTTGGGAGCAGTGCTGCTACCCAACATCCCGGGCGTTCGCTTACGGCGAGCGCAGCCGCCCTGCGGCGGCTTCGAGATGACAGCCTTCCTCATGCTGAGGGGTTGTACTGCATGTGGGGCAGCTCCCGCACGAAGCACCCATTGAGATAAGTCTGCCTGAGGCGGACGGCATGACTCGTCATGATGGGCTCTTGGCAAACCGGCACGAGGAATCCTTGATGGACCGAGCACTCTGGCGTCTGGAGGTCCCTCGTCCGCCCTGCAGCGGACTCGGGACGACACCGTCTCCAATGCTGAGGGGGGCCTGCCGGATGCAACGCGGGCTCTCGCAGAGCAGTCGTAGAGAGGAGCGTCTGCCTGGGGCGGGCGCCGGGAGATCTCCATGGGTCGAGCGATTCGGTGCTTGGAGATCCCCGCCACAAGGACGGCTGGCAAGGCCTCGGCGCGTCCGCGCGAAGCGGACGCGACGCCCTGCGGCGGACTTGGGATGACGGGCTCCTACAGAATGGCACGTGGCCTGAGACGTACACACAGCGGGAGTCAGGCGAGACCGGTCATCCCAGGGAGTGTTTGCGAGAGGCGGATTCGGGATGATGGGGTAAGGGCGTGGCGGCAGGGCGCCCCGGCATGCCGTCATCTTCCCTTCCCGTCCGCAAAGGGCGATAGCGAACGCTCCGGCGGCCTATGCTCCTGCTTCGATTGAGGTGAGCACCTGGCTGCCGCGGGAAGGCTGGCAGATGAAAAGCTGGGGCTCGATACCCTCCGGGCCATAGTACTCCCTCTCCAGCAGCTTAAGGGCCTCCTCAGCGCCGTCGGTGCGAACCAGTACCATGATGCACCCCCCAAGGCCGGCGCCGGCAAGCTGCGCCCCGAGGACGTCGGGCGAGCGCAAAACGCAGTCCACCATCAGGTCAATCTTGGGCATGCTGCAGCCGTACGCGCCCGGTTGCTGCCAGAGCGCAGCCCCGGAACTGGACAACGGCTCCGCTGAGGCCGCTTTCGTGACGAGAGCATGAATCCTTTCGTCGGTGGCCCGATTGTCGAAGTCCACGCAGTCGGGCTGCCACCGCGCGACTCGATCGCCGTCGTGGGATATCTTCATCATATGTCCCAGGCCGGAGACGTCGGCGTGGTCCAGCAGGGCCCCGGCCCTCCGGGACCGCTCACACTCGGCGACGCCAAAGAGCGCCACGTCCCGCAGCGGAAACTCCAGCTCCTGGAGGTCGAGCCCCCGGATGCATTTCTCCACGACCGGGTGCTCTTTCGCCAGCGCCTCCACCTCGCGCGGCCCGACGTGCGTAGGGATGCGCGTGAGAAGCCCGTACAGAGCCGGCAGAGAGATGTCCAGCTTCTCGGTGTTCACGTCGCGCAAGTGCTCAATCCGGGGGGCGAAGCACGGGAACTCCCGTTTGATGATCTCGCGGGCCATGTGGTAACAGGCCACCCGGGCGTTGAAGCGCGCCCGAGCGTTCTCGACCTTCTTCGCCTTGATGCCCGAATTGCAGAGGATCAGGCTGCAGTCTGCGGGGAAAGGATGGTGTGCCACAACCTGGAAGGGAAGGAAAGAGATGCTGACCACTTCCTTGGCCCGGCTGAGCTTGATGGCTGCGTGGTCGCCGCTGCCGCCCCGGGTGCCCACGAACCACTCGCCTTCACCGCAGAGGTCCACGAACTCCCTGGGGCGCATGTTGAGTGCATTGAGTTCGGCCAGCGCCTCGGCCGCGGCCACCACCAGAGCTGAGGACGAACTCAGGCCGGCAGCGGCCGGTATGTTGCCGCACACGACGGCGTCCATTCCCAGCAGCCGCCTGTCCTGGAAGCGGTGCTGGAGGCGAAGGGCCGCGCCCTTGACATAGTTGGACCAGTCGCCGGAGTTCGTCAAGGCGAGGCGTTGGACATACTGGGAATCCAGCGTGCGGAGCCAGTCCTCCCAGACGATGTCCGCTGTGAGTTCGGCGAACGTGAACGTGCGGTACGGATAGCTGCCCGAGTCGAGGTTCCAGAGATTGATCCGGTCGTCCTCACGGGCGGAGGCCGCCACGACTATCTCGCGGTCAATCGCCATGAGGTTGCAGGTGCCGCCCTGGTGGTCAACGTGCCGGCCCATCAGGTTGATTCGTCCGGGAGAGCGCACGAGAATGCACTCCCTGCGCGGGCCGATCTTTGCCAGCAGGCCTTTTACGGCGTTGTCGGCCAGCCCGGCCGGCTCGCGCCGGGCAAAGTAGTTGCCCCACCGTTCCACCGCGGGATAGCCGATCCTGCTCTGCGTCCGCCGAGCATGCACCTTCCTTATCTGCTCAAGCTCTTCGAGGGTATTGAATGCCATTACATCTTCGGGCTCCTCGACGTTGAACAGGCCGACGCGACGGCCGCTGGAGGCGAAGATCCCCACCACGTCGGTGAAGTACCATTCGCCCTGCACGTTGTCGCTGCTCAGACGGTGGACGGCGTCGCGCAACGGTTCGAACCTGCCCACATAGACGCTCAGGTTGCTGAGCCGTGAGGCGCCGGCCTCTTCAGCGGAGATCCACCCTCCCGGCAAGTTGAAGCCGCTGGGCACAGACGCGGCAGCCTCAGCTACGTCCGACCAGGCCAGAGGCCCCTCCCGCAGCAAGGCATTGAGCGCCGGGAAACACACGGCCAATTTGGCTGCGTCCTTGATGTACTGGGATGCCAGGTCCTTCAGTTGGTCAACGGTCTTGGGTTGGTCCTCCGGAGCGAGACTCAGGAGACGGGCCGCCAGTTGCCTTACCTTAATGTCCGGCGTCTCGATAATGGCCTCGACGAGACCGTTGCGCGCCATGATGTGGCCCGTGCCGGGGTAGTGCTCGCTCGCGCCGGCTACAAGGGACAGGTCGCACTCGGAATCGGCGTAAGTTTCGAGCAGGCCCCGTATGACGCGCGGCGCGATCACCTTGTCGCCGGCACAGATGAGCACGTGTTCCGGGCGCCCCAAACCGACAAGAAGGTCCAGCGCGCAGCGCACGGCATCGCCCGTCCCGCGGAGGCTGCTCTGGTAGGCGAAGAGCACGTCCTGCCGGGTGCGGCGCACTTCCTCCATGACCTTCTCGGCCCTGTGGCCCACAACCACGAGGTGCTGCCGGATGCCTGCCTCCTCATAGGCGTGCAAGGCGTTCTCTATGACTGAAAGAGGGCCGATCCTGCAACACGGCTTGGGGGGCATGTCTTCAGGCATGCGCCGGCCCGCGCCGGCAGCAAGGGTGACCGAACAGACTTCGGGTCCCATCGTTATGGTGTCCTCAGAGTGGTGGTGTGGCCCAATTGAACGAGTCTAAGGGTCTTCCGCGAGCCTGTCAAGGGTTGCGCAGCGCGCAGGCCGGTTCTTCTATCATGGCCCGTGGAAAAGGTTTGCACCGCCCAATCGGGAAACGCGCGGCACTGCCGCCTTGCCGTTCTGGATCAAGCTGCTGCGCGCCCAGCCCCGCGGAAGTTAGCAACTGCCATGCCATTACGTCCAAAGGCAGGGCGCGCGGGGAGGGGGATTGCAGGCCAGGTCCGGACAGGGGAGCTACCGCCGAGATTGGCGGCCGTGCCACCAGTCAGTGAATTGACTCGGCCGCATCCAGACGACGCGATCGGGCAGGAATTCCTTGACGCGCTGGACGACTGTCTTGAAGGCCTCCCAGCCGACGCCGCTTGCGGGATTCATGCCCTGCCAGTGCCCATAGAAGAAGCAGTACGGACCCCCATCCCGGACGCGCTCAGCTATCTTACCGGACTTGCCGTCCGCCGTGATATAGAAATCGGGGTTCACGTGCTCACGGCTGTTGTCCCAACTGCCGATCCAATCCGCACCGAGGGTGGGCATGTCATAGACGCCATACTTGCCGTCCGAGGCCATGCACTGCACCTCGCGCGGCGAGTGGACAAAGCAGGAGACGGTGCGGCCTCGGAACTTGCCGGCTTTGGCAAGGTTCAGAAGGGCCTGCCAGCAGTGGGGATTGAGGTTCGTGATGCCCTGCTGGCGCAACTGCGCATAGCGGCGGTCTGTTTCCGGCCCTCCACCACCAGGCCAGGTGAGGCCTGTGAAGCGGACGCCGATCTTCTCGCCCTCGGCAATGATGTTATCGAAGTACGATTCATATTCCTCCACCGACACGCCCGGCTCATGGAGCCAGAGGCCCTCGTAAATGGCGCCCTCAGGCACAGTGTGCCGCTGGAAGTCGTACTTCCCGCCGTGCGTCATGATCTCCATGTGAGAGTCTATTCCGCACTCGAAGGCCCTATGAAGCTGCTCGATGTAGGCCCGCTGGAGGTCCGTGGTCGGCTCGCTCAGCCGACCGGAGCCGAGGAGGACGGTTGACTCTCCGGCAATCCCCTCGGCCTTGACGTAATCCAGGAACTTCTGGAACGTGTCCGCCCCGCGATTCTGGGTTGTGTCGTCAATGAAGAAAGAAAGCACGGTTTTGTTCATGATGGCTTCATCTTTCGAATGAGAGGCGTCGCGGCCTGGTTCGGCATTCAGCGCTGAGGCCGATTCCGCGTTGGAGAAGGGCAGTAACGAGAGCCCCGCGGCGGCCAGGGCGCACGTCCTCAAGAAGTCGCGCCGCCCCGGAACAGTGGCACCGGGGCCAAGTTCCTCCCTGCTTTGATGCTTTGCCTTGTCGCCATTCGACACTGGATTTGCTCCCCATGCTGGCTCAGAGCCCCTACCAGCGGAAGAATCGGTAAGGATCGTCCCACTCCTCGGGCACATCCAGATAGAGGCCGTCCAACCACCGCTTCTCGCCTTTGGCCGGGTCCACGGGGCTCCGGAACCGCTCCAGGATAGGCATTGCGCCGGCAGCTCCCATATTGGCCAAGAGCCTTGTCACGAGGAACGATGTCCGCCGGAAAGTCCTCTTGGTGTTCTGCTGGCGGACGTCGAATTGCCACGGGGCAAGCTGGCAGAAGACGACGTTGGCGTTCTTGGCCCTGGCCAGGACTCCGTCGCCGATGACGGTGGCTCCCGCCGACACGAGGGGCAGGTCCCTCGGCTCGCGGCTGTGCACGTCCGCCGGGCTCACGCCGGAGAAGAGCGAGTTGTGTCCAAACGGCTCGAAGTAAGCGGCGATATGCTCCGTGCGCTTCATGCCAATCTCAAACGGCAGGAATGCCTTCGCGTCCTGTTCGTCGAGCCCCACGGCCATGAGGTGCCCGCCTGCCTTCAGGAAATCGGCAATGGCCTGCGCGCTGCTGGCAAGCTGTTGCCCTGCGCCCGGCCCGACGATCAGCACCTGTTCGGAGGAGAGCTTGCCGCCGCCGTAAGCGCCCGGGCGGACGCCCGCGGACTCGAAATGGCTCCTGCCGGCAGGGTCGCCCGCGTAGAGGGCTTTCCGGACCGGGGCCGGCTTCCATGCGGAGACGTACTGAAGGATATTGTGCAGCAAAGTCTCTGCCGCCGGATCGGCCTCTGTGCGTCCGGTCACGTCTGTCTGGCAGAAGAGCACCATGCCCTTGCCTTCGCGGTATTCCATGAGCGGGCTGAACTGGATGCTGTAACCGCCGTCGAGGATCGGGAGGAAGTCGCCGCATACGGGCTTCTCGATCAGGACGGAGGCGACGTTGCCGCGGTTGCCACAGCGCCATGCGCGCGTGACAGGGATGTCGCACCACTTGACGGTCGGGGCATGGCTGAACTGCGGGCTGTATTCGTACTTGAGGCGCGGCGGAAGGATGGTCGCCTCTCCGCGCCAGTTGCGCAGGTGCTCGTCGGCGATGCCCGTCAGGAGGGGATGGTCGGGCACGCGCCTGAAGACCCATCTGAGTCCGTACTCATGCACGCGGAATCCAAAGCGCTTCTCAAGGACTTCCGCCGTCTGCTCGAACATGATCACCTTCAGGCCGTCTGCCGCGCGGCGGATGTCGGGAGCAGGGCTGTCCAACGTGAGCGCGCTCTTGCCCACGATGAGCGTGTCGCACCCGGACAGGTCGGCGTCCGCATCCACGGGCCGGCACTTGATGCCCAGCGCGCTCAGCAACTTGCCTGACTCACCCTGGGGATCGAAGAGCGCGACCTTTGCACGCACCTGGAGAGCAGCGGGGCGGGCCATAACGTCAACGGTGAAGGAATCTTCCTGGGTCTCGCCGTTGCTGAACCTGACGGCCATGCTGAGCTGATAGCGGCCGGGCTTGACGCTGGCAGGCAACTCGAAGCGCAACGGAATGCGTTCCTGTTGGCCTGGGGGCAGCGTGACTTTCCTGCTGCCGGTGAGGGCCGCGGGCAGCGCGAAGGACCAGGTGCAATCGCAGCCTACCGGCACCCGCGAGTTGTTGATGACGATGAGCTGCTTCTCGACGGCCTCTCCAGGGTAGACATTGTGGTCTTTGCTCGTAAATGCGGCGGGCTTGCCGGCGATGTAGGCCAGCAGCGGGCGGTTGTTCCGAATGAGGGCTTGCCCTGCGACCGTCGGAATCCAGTCGGCGAACTCGAAGGCCAGGTCTATGCGTCCGTCCCCGGGCTCGATGTAGTCCGGGCTGAGCCCTGGCCGCTGCAAGCTGTCCCAGTCAACCTTGAATTCCTTGCGTCCCTTGTCCACGCCGTCGCGCAGCTTCCAGTAGTGCCCGTATTCCCACGAGTTGTTCGCCGACATGCCCCACGTGCGAAATGCGCGCCAGTTGTCGGTGAGATACGTCTCAAAGATCGAGTAGCGCTCGCCGAAGACTCGCGAACTCACGACGTTGGGGTAATCCCAGCGGTGCCACACGTTGCCCGCCTGGAACTGTTTGGCCTCCCAGCGCAGGTTCTCTTTCTCCGCTTCGCTGATCTTGAAGGCCTGGTCCCCGAAGGCCTGCGCGTTCCACTCGGCGAGGCAGAATTCCCACGGCACCGGAGCGCTCCCGAACTCCCGTTTGCCTTTGTACCAGCCGCGGTACATCGTCCAATCCCAGGAAAACGGCACGCTGTATTCGCAGAGGAACACCGGCTTCACTCCTGCCGTTGCCCAATGCCCGAGCCACTCGGACATTTCCTGCATCGGGGTCCAGTTCGCGTAAAAGTTGCTGGTGTGCATCGGACTCAGGTTGCCGGAGTGGTGATGATAGACGATGCGGCCCGGATCGAGGCGCTTTATGATCGCCTCCGCACGCAGGGCGCGCCTGGCGTTATTCAGCGCCCATTCGTGTCGGGGGTTCTGGACGCCGTCTATCATGTCCGGGTTCATGTCATCGGCGTAGCCCGTCGAGTTGTGGCTCGTGGAGTAGAAGACGACCGCCGGATGATTCGCTGCTACGTGCGTATAGAACTCAGCATGGCGCGCATAGTTGTTGTTCTGGTCGGCGTCGGGGGCCTCCCAATCGTAGTGCCCGAAGTGCGGCTGGGAGAGCGCCAGGAGCATCCCTGCGTCATCCGCGGCCCTCAGGGCTTCCTCAAAACTCAGGTGGGCGCCCGGCTCGCACCCGTAGTTGTGGGTGTAGACGAAGTTGATGCCCCAACTCTGAAGGCGCTTCAGGCTCTCCCGGACGGCGCCATAGTTTCCCTGGGCTGCGCCGAGTTGAGCATTGTCCAACGGGACGGCGGACAGGAAGATGCGAGAGCCGTTCAGATAGAAGTCGCGCCCGTCAATCCAGAGTTCGCGGAATCCGAAGCGTACGGAGAGCGCCGCGTCCAGGACCTTCCCGCCGGCATCCAGCAGCGAGACGTTAAGCTGGTAAATGTTCTGAGGCGTATGGGTGTCCCAGAGCTTCTCGGGTCTCCACTTCTCCGTGAACGCCATGCGGCCGTCTTTCAAGTCGGCTCCCTGGAAGGCCTTGCTCGTGAACTCGCCGACAGTGCGTCCGTTATCCAGAACCTGCGCGCGAAGGGCGTATTGTGCGTCGGCAGCCAGGCCCTGAAGCGCGGCGCCAAAAGTGATCTCCCACTTGCGCACGGACGTGTCCACCTTTACGTCGCCGATGCTGGCGCCCTTGGGTGAGCCGGTGAGGTAAACGTCGCCGCAGAGGCCTCGCCTCGCAACCGCCCCCTTCACCTCTTTGGCCGAGGCGCTGTCACTGTAGGAAAGCATGACGGCGTTGAGCGGCATGGCGACGACGAGCAAGCTGAGGACGTGCGTGCTGCCCGGGCGGCAAGCCGATGTGAGATCCAAGTCGCCCCAAGGGAACAGTATCTCGCCCGCTTTCTTGCCATCAACGTACACGGTGGCAAAAGAGTTCAGGTATTCCATGTGCAGCACGATGCGGCGGCCGGTCCATTCCTTGGGAACGGTGATTTCGCGCTGGTACCAGGCCGTGGTGACTTCGCCCAGCTTCTCGTTCTCCCAATTCGGATGCGGATAGAGTATCTGGGAGCCTCCCTGCCTGGGGTCTTGCGGCCAGTTTCCGGGGACCTTGAAATAGCCCCAATCCTCTGACGGCACCGCAGCCGCCGAAGGCCCTGAGCCCGTCGGTTGGTCCGTCCCATTCCGTCGAAGCCGCCCACCTTGAGCGGCTTCGACTACACTGTCGCTTTTGGCGACAGTCCGCCAGCGCCACAGGCCGTTGATGCATACGCGCTCGCGCGTGGAGGTCTTCTCCCGGTATGCCCTGTCGAGATCCCAAACAGCCTTCACACCCTCTGGCAACGTCATGTTCGAATCCTCCTGGGCAGTGCCGCCGCCGGGGCTCCGGTGTCGGCCGGAAGTCAAGCCTGGGGCCGAGCACCTGCAAGGCCCTGCGGCGTGTCTGACACACATGGGAAAACGGCGGGCTGAGTATATGGCCCCCGTCTACCGTGGTCAATGTTCCGGCCGCGTCACCGTGCATGAAAACTGCACCGCAGGGACGCGTCCGTCGCGTCGCCGCGCGCAACATGCGAAGCGGGTTCCATGCACACGCTATGGAGGCGCCACAGCCGGGGGTACCCATGGGGCAGTGACCGCGCCCTGCTGGACGCGCAGGCAGGCTGCCCTCCGTGACCCCTGCCAAAGAGGTTCGGGAAGGGGCGGCCATTGGCCCGTGCACACCCACCCCGCACTCGGCTTGCACGAAGGACGTCATCCCGAGTCCCGCTCCTGCGGACGAGGGATCTCGGGACCGACAACGGCTCGGGCATCCAGGTCCTTGATCCTGGCTCCCCCACATGCCACTCTTGCCGAGATGCCTCGCCATGCCTTCTCCGGCGAGAGCCTCTCTCGCGTGAACTACGGACCGTGCATGAAGACTGCACCGCATGACCTGGTTGCCTTCACCAGCCCAGCCAGGCCCCCCTGGAAGGCCGCGCTTGCTACTCAGCGAAGCAGCACTTCGTACCGAAGCCCTGCTTCGCTCCGAAGCACGAGCCTTCGCGTCGGCGCGCCAAATGCGAAGCAGATTCCATGCACCCCCCGCGTCAGCCGCGTCGGAGGATAGTGAGGATAGCGGAGAGCGTCCGGTCCTCCTCCGTAGTCCGCCTCAGGCGCAGGTGGCGGGTAGCCACGTCCGAAGGAGGATTGCCCTTTGCGCAAAACGCGCCGCATGCCGGCGTCCAGAGCTTTCAGTGCCTCCAGGACGGGCGCCACGGTTCCCATGGCCGCCCCGTTCTCCTTGCGCGGCCTTGGCTCGCGAGTTCCAGGCTCCCCCTGCTATTCTGGCTGATCCAGGGCGTTGTAGGCCCTCTTGATCTGAGCCGCCACCGAGTCGAGTTCTTCTCGGGAAGGCCTGATGTTCCAGTTGGCAACCAGCTTGAAGGGGTCACCTTTGTACCTGGGGAACACATGAAGGTGGATGTGGAACACCTCCTGGAATGCGGCTTCACCATCGGCCAGGAACATGTTAACGCCCTCGCATCGCAGACCCGAATTGTAGAGGGCCAATCCTGTCCTGTGCGCGACTCTGAACATATGTTGTCCCGTCTCTTCGTCGAGGTCATTCAGGCGAGCCACGTGTTGCCGGGGGATTATCATGGCGTGGCCCTTCGTCACGGGGCCGACATCCATGATTCCCAGGACCACGTCGTCCGCATAGAACACGCTGGCTGGGCTCTTGTGCGCCACGATCTGGCAGAAGACGCATTCACCTTCCATCTCCTCAGTCTCCTCACATACGGAGATTGCCTGGCGGCTCGCCCTTCAGAATTGAGCCCTCAATGCCAGCCTGCCGCTACCGGCCATCAATGGTGGTGAATACCTTCAGCTTGTTCCAGAAATCCGGGAAGGATTTCTGCACGCATTGTCCATTCTCAATCGCCTGGTCCCCGGTGGCCAAACCTGCAACCGCGAAGCTCATCGCGATCCGGTGGTCGTTATGCGGGTTGATCTGCGCACCATGCAGCTTTCGTCCGCCCTCGACTAACAGAGAATCCCCATCGCATCTTGCCACTCCGCCCATTTTGTCCAACTCGGAGGCGACCACGGCGAGCCGGTCAGACTCCTTGTACCTTAGATGCGCAACGTTAGCGAAGATACTGGTGCCTTGCGCAAATGCTGCCGCCACGGCAACCGGTGGAAGGAGGTCCGGCGTGTCAGCCATGTCTGCGGCGATGCCCTGCAAGGGCCGGCCTTCCACACGAACGGCGCCCCCTTCTTCAGACACCGCGCAGCCCATGTTCCTCAGGAACTCGAGGAAACGTCGGTCGCCCTGCACAGTGTCCGGCGACAGGCCGGTAACCGTCACCACTGACCGACAGATCGCGGCCGCCAGGAAGAAGAAGGACGCGCTGCTGTAATCGCCCTCCATCTCCACCTTTGAAGCAACGTAAGCCTTGGTCGCCGGTACGCGCACACGCTGGGAGTCTATTCTTTCGACTCGGACACCGAACCTGGACATCATCTCGATCGTAATGTCGAAGTATGGCTGCTCGGCCATCCGGCCCGGACAGCTCAGGGTTACAGCGTCGCCGGCAAACGGTGCCGCAATCGCGACAGCGCTGAAGTACTGCGAAGTTATGTCACCGCGCATCTCTGCTGCGCCGCCCCGTATCCCTCCGCCCATCACCTTCAGTGGCGGGAAACCGTCCTTGCCCAGATAGACGATCCGGCAACCCAGTTGGCGCAGCCCGCCCACAAGCTCGGCAACAGGTCTCTCCGTGATCCGCTGGGCGCCGCTGATCACTACGGGCTTCTCGGACAGGCACGCCGCCGCTGTGAGGAAGCTCATGCCCACGCCGGATTCGCCAACGTCCAGGTTTTCGGCTCGGGGGCTATAGGCCCCGCCACAGCCTGAAACGACAGCGTGCCCCTCTTCCACCTGAATCTCTGAGCCCAGAGCCCTCAGGCACGTGATGACACTCAGCTGGTCCTGGGCGAGGAGTGGTCGCTCTATCATGCTCTCCCCGTTGGCGAGGGACCCGATGACCAGCGCACGCAAGGTATGGGCCTTCGCTGGCGGGGCCTCCAGGACGACTTCATAGTTTCGTATCTTCTCAATCCGCTTCATACGGCTGGCTCGCTAAAACAACCTGCGGGCACCTATTCCAACTCCAGAACTTCTATAGGGGCCCTCCACCCGCTCTCGAAGCGTATTGTAGCGACTCCACACCACCTCCGCATGGCATAGCGGCCAGCCGCTTGAAAGGCTTTCTGCCCGGGCGTAGGCTCCTTAAGCGCCGCAGCGAGGTGGCTTGCCATCCCTTCCGCCAGTGGTCAACGAGAGTAGGGTATAATGATGCTTGTTCGATTCCGCCAAACCCATGACCTATCAGCGGGAGTCGAAGGCTTGGGCTGCGAAATCCCAGACGAAGCTGTTGCGTGGCTGCGCGAACAGATGGGAGATTTCCGTGTTATCCGTTGTTGCCGTATCGGCAGTCAACGCACCGGAGTCTGGCAACTACAATCCGGTTCCGCCGGATACTATTTCAAGATCAACCACCGGCGCGTGAGATGGGGAACTGAAGTATTCGTCTACCGAAACTGGGCTCACGCTTTTCACCCGTTCGTTGCCAAGCTATGCGGCGTACTGGAGGCGAGCGGCCTCCACGGCCTGTTGCTCTCCTCCCTCGATGGCGTCACCCTCCGCGAAGCGAACCTGCCCCCCGCAAAGGCAGCGAGCGCATACCGCACCGCCGGCGAGTTGTGCCGGCGGCTACACGAATTGCCCCCGGGGGATTGGTTCGGCACAATGGACGCTCACGGCCGACCGGTTGATGATGCCGGCAATGCCCTGGCCGAAAGTCCGCGTGATCCGGCGGCTTACTACGAGCGATTGATCGAGGGTTCCCTTCGCGCGGCGTCTGACGCAGGAACACTTCTTCCGCCGGAACGCGAAACCGTCAGTCGAGTTCTCGGGTCACTGTCTGGCATTGAATTCTCCCGGCCAGTGCCCACAAGCCGCGATTACACTCCTAACAACTGGATTGTGGACAACCAGGGCCGCTTGGTGGGAATCATTGACTTTGAGAACATGGGTTGGTGGATGAGAACCGATCCGTTCGTCCGGCTTGTCATTGACTACTTCCCCTATAGCCCGGAATGCGAGCGAGCTTTCTACCACGGCTATGGGGCAGAGCCGCCAAAAGCAGAGCCCGAGCAGCTTCACATCGGATGCGTTCTCTACGGGCTGAACTACGCAATGGCTGCCGGAAAGACCGGCGATCCCAAATCCGCTGAGCGTGCCAGACGGGCCTTCGCCGTTTGCGCCGGGTAGGCCGAGACAAGTCGTATGTCCCTTTGCCTCCCTGTCACAGTTGGCCGTTGCAGCCAAAAGCTGCTTTCGCTTGAATTCTATCCCAAAGACGAGTAGGCTGTATAATGGCCGCCTCGGATTGGAGGATCGCGGGGCCAGATCTGGTAGGTGAGTTTCGGACCTTAGTGCTGATGTCTGGGGTTGCCCTGTCTGTTGGGGGCCGTGTCTAAACTCATGGACACTGCCAAAGGAACCCAGGTCATTCGAAGTGAGTGGCCATTAGGTCACCCGGCGTTCTCGTCACCGATGGTGCGTTGCGGCAAAAAGACCGTATTGCGACAGAAACGCGTTTTCATGCTTAACTTCTTGTCGCTAAAGGACTTATATAGTTTCCGGGCATCTCCGAGGCCCCCGGGAAGGCCACAGAAGGCATCCGCAGGGCTTCGGAAGGCCCGAAAACCGACCAAATAAGACCAAATAAGCACCGAAAACGACCGTACAAGACCAAATAGTGCCGTACAAGACCAGATAAGACCACGAACTCGCAGCGGAGAGCGGAGCAAGGAACGCATTCGCCGTCCGCAGGCCCTCTTGTCCTTTGAAGGGACGCACAATGCCCGAACTCACGCTGGATGCCCTTAACGAACGGTTTGCTATCCCCGGCCACGTCTCCTTCAAGGCGGGCTCCGGCACTCTGCCGGTGGCCGAGATCAGCAACCATCACGCCGCCGGCACCGTCGGCCTGCTGGGCGGACAGGTCCTATCTTTCCAGCCCCATGGCCATGAGCCTGTGCTTTGGGTGAGCAAGCGCAGCCATTTTCAGGTGGGCAGGCCTGTGCGCGGAGGCATCCCCGTGTGCTGGCCGTGGTTTGGGGCTCATCCGGAAGACCCCGGCAAGCCGTTCCATGGGTTCGCCCGCACCGCTGTCTGGTCTGTGATCGGTACCGGTGTGGTAGCCGGCGGCGATACGCAGGTCCGCCTGGGCACATCGGACAACGAGCAGACGCGTGCTATATGGCCCTATAGCTTCGAACTGGAGATCGTCGTCACAGTCGGCGCCGACTTGCGCGTTGAACTCGTCGCTCGCAACTCCGGCGCGGAAGCCTGGACCTGCACCGGCGCGCTCCACAGCTATTTCAACATAGGCGACGTCACGGCGATAGCCATTCACGGATTGGACGGCTGCTACTACTTCGAGGACGCCGCTGAACCGGTGCTGCAGCGCACCCCGGTCAAGATCGCGTCCGAGGTGGACCGCGTTTACTTTGACACGACTGCTACTTGCGCCATCGAGGACCCGAGACTGGGCCGGCGCATCTACGTTGCCAAGGCCGGGAGCCGCTCCACGGTGGTCTGGAATCCGTGGATCGCGAAGGCGAGGCGGCTGGAGGATTTCGGCGATGAGGAGTACCGCGAGATGGTGTGCGTGGAGACAGCCAATACCCGCTACGACCCGGCGACAGTCCCTCCGGCCGGCGAGCACCACCTGAGCGCCGTGATCAGCTTGGAGCGAATCTGACGAGCCCCTCGCTCAAATGCGTTCGAGGGCACAGCAACGGGAGATGACGGGATGCCCACGGAAGTAAGGGTCGTGCCCCATCAGGGCCGGACTGCCATCTCGGTGAATGGACAGGTCATCCCCGGCATGTCCTTCGTCAGCTTTGTCTATTCGCGGGGCGAGGCCAGAAGCGACGTTTACCGTGAGATGGTGGACGCGGGCGTGAAGATATTCTTCTGTCCGTGGAACTTCCATCGTTCCAGGTATGGCCCGACCGGCTGGCTGGAGAACGGTGAGTTGGATTTCCGCCTCCTGGACAGCCGCATTGAAATGCTTGCTTCGCTGTCTGATGACTTGTGGTTCATCCCGCGCATCTATCTGGACACGCCGCACTGGTGGGCGAGACGTTACCCCGATGAACTGGTGCTGTACTCGGACAGCGATCGGATTCCCCCCGCACCCGTAGGAGACCACGGGAACCTCGCCCAGGCCTCAATGGCCTCGCTCCGATGGCGCGGGGATGTTGCGGACGTAATCCGCAGGCTCGTCAACCATGTCGAGGCCGGCCCGTATGCCGACCGCGTGCTCGGGTACATGCTGAACTCGGGCGGCACCGAAGAATGGGTCTACTGGGGCGCCCAGCAGGGGAGGATCCCCGACTATAGCCTCCCTGCCCTCAGCGCTTTTCGCCGCTGGCTCGAGGAGAAGTACAAAGACGAAAGGTCTCTGGCCACGGCATGGAACACGCCCTCAGTGACCTTCGAGTCCGTGCAAATTCCATCCGAGCACGAGAGGCGTCAGTCCCGTCGTGGCCTGTTGCGTGATGCGGCATTGGAGCGGCCGGCCGTTGACTATGACACCTTCCTTTCCGAACTGTGTGCGGGAACGCTCCTGTACTTTTGCCGCGTTGTAAAGGAAGCCACCCAGTGGCGGCGGCTGACAGGCAGCTTCTACGGTTACCTGCTCTGGCAAACAGGCATGTTCAACTCCGTAGTCGCCAACGGCCATGCCGCCCTGCGCAGACTGCTTGAATCGCCGGACATTGACTTCGTGACCGGCATCACGAGCTACGATAACCGCGAGCCGGGCGGGCCGGGCAGCTTCATGCTCCCGGCCGAAGGCGTTCAGGCAGCAGGCAAACTCGTTTTCAATGAGGTAGACCTGCGCACCCACCTCACATCCGGCAGGCCGACGGCCAGGTTCGAGACCGACCGCTCGGGCCCCATGGTCCTGAACACATGGCCGCTGAATACGGCGGCCGAATCGGTCGCCGTCTACAGGCGCGAGTTCGCCCATCACCTTGTCCACGGCGCGGCATGGTGGTACTTCGACATGCAGGGCGGCTGGTACTCCTGCCCGGAACTGCTCGAAGAGTTCAAGGCCCAAAGCGCGATAGCCCGTCAGGCCCTCGACTGGGACACGGGATCCGTTGCCGAAGTCGCCGCCGTGGTAAGCCAGGGGAGCCTGCCCTGGCATCGGCTGTGCCGAATGCATGACGTGGCGCCAGGCGAGTTGACCGACCTGCAGTGCGATCGGGCCACCAGTAATCTGTACAGGGCAGGTCTGCCGATAGACTGGTGGATGATGGAAGACCTGGGCTCGCAGGAGTTGCGCCGCTACAAGGTGATCTACTTCCATAACGCTACGTTCCTTGGCGACGCTGAACGGGCGCTTGTCGAGGGCCTCAAGAACGACGGCCGCACCCTGATCTTTGTCGGCCAGCCCGGCTTGCTCACCGAGAACGCGTGTTCTGCGGAAAACGCCGAGTCCCTCACGGGAATTCGCTTTAGGGTCCACGAGGTGCGGCAGCCTGCCCTGATTGATATTCTGAACTACGAGGATGACCTGACGGCCGACTGCCGCGCAACAACGACGCTCGGCACGGGCGCTGTGCTGAGTCCCTGTCTGGAGGCAGACGATCCTGAAAGCAGGACTCTCGGCGTGTGGCGCCCGACAGGACGACCCGCAGCCTGCGTCAGGGAATTCGGCAACTGGCGGTCCGTCTTCTTTGGCGTTCCTCCCAACAACGCCGCGATATTCCGGGCCATCGCCCGGACCGCCGGATGCCACGTGTGGTACGAGGCAGACGGGGTCGTCTTCGCAAACCGAAACCTTCTGGCACTCCACCGGAACAACTACCCGTACCGCGTCTACCTCCCGCGACCGATGACGGTTACGGATCTGTTCTCGGGCACGGTAATCGCCCGCGATGCACTGAGCTTCGTGCCCCCCGGCACCTATGGCACGGTGACGCACTTGTGGCGCCTTCAGGAGCATGAGCAATAGCCGTTCTGGGACCTGGGCACACGTGGCTGGACGCGCAGTGAAGCTTCGGGGCGCTTGACAATCAATACTCCTGCGGCGTAGCTTCACCATTGGCTGCCTTCAAAGTTTGGCGCGTATCAAGGGAACCCATAGAACCATGCGTTGGCATGACCTGCTTTGGCCCCGCCTTGCCATCCGGCCTTCTCAGCCGGGCATGCATCATTTCCGCATCGAACGGGCGGACCGTCATTCCCGAGTCCATCTCCGCATTGACGAAGACGGAAGCGGCGTGATGCTGGTGGACGCGACTGTGGCGGTGCGGCTGAACCACACGGCGATGGAGATTGCGCGAGCAATCCTGGAGGGGAAGTCGCTGGAGGCAGCGCAACGCGAGCTGCGCAACAAGTTCCGCAACGCGGACCCCGAGGTGATCGCGCGGGACTACGAAAACATAAGGCGCATCCTCTTCCATGCGGCCGGCGAGGAGGCGCCTTGCCCCTGGCAGGATTTGGCCTCAACAGCGGACGAACCGTTCTCGATCAAGGTGTCCGCGCCCTATCGCGCAGACCTTGCCTTGCTCTACCGCTGCCAGAACAATTGCCCGCACTGCTATGTCGAGCGCTCCCGGGAGATGCCGCCCCTCTCTCTCAGCCAGTGGAAGTCGGTCCTCGGGAAGCTCTGGGACGCCGGAATCCCGCACATATGCTTCACCGGCGGCGAGGCCACGCTCTGCGACTACCTCGTCGAACTGGTGGAGACAGCGCAAGACATCGGACAGGTCACCGGGCTTCTGACGAATGGGCGCCGGCTCTCGGACCGTGCCTATGCCCGCAGCCTGGTCGCCGCCGGCCTGGACCACGTGCAGATAACGATAGAGTCTCACGTCGAGGACGTTCACAACCGCATGGTTGGCGCGCCGGGTTTTGCCGAAACGCTGGCCGGCTTGGAGAACATGATCGCCGAAGGCATCTATACCGTCACCAACACCACGCTCACCCAGCTCAACGCGCCGCAGATCGAACAGACGCTGGAGTTTCTGCACGGGCTCGGCGTGAAGGCGTTCGCCTGCAACTCCCTCATCATCGCCGGCGGCGCGAAGCAGAGCGACGTGGGGCTCACAATCCCGGAGCTGGCCAGGATTCTGCCGTTGGCTGCCGGCAAGGCTCGCGCCCTAGGCATGCGGTTCATCTGGTACACGCCCACGCCGTACTGCCGCCTGAATCCTGCCCAGCTTGGCCTGGGGTTCAAGCGCTGCACCGCCGCTGAGTACAACATTTGCGTTGAGCCCAACGGCGACGTTCTGCCCTGCCAGAGCTGCTACCGCGTGGCCGGGAACATCCTTGCTGACGACTGGAAAACAATCTGGACGGGGGAAGTCTTCAAAGAAATCCGCGAGCGCCTCTCCGTGCCGGACGACTGCCGTTCGTGCCCCGATTTCGCTATATGCGGCAGTGGTTGCCCGTTGAGCCGCGACCACGACATGGTCCACTGTACGGACCGGGTATCGGAGGGATAAGACGTGAGCCGGAAGTCCCTCTCCATCATCGTTGTCCTCGCGGCGCTCGGCCTTGGCTGGGTCCTCTCATCCCCTGTGCGGGCCCAGGATTACCGGTTCAGCGTGCCCCAGCTCCGGGTCGTGGTCACTGTCCAGCCGGATGCGTCTGCGATCATCGAGTACCGCATGACGTTCGCGAACCAGCCCGGCGCGCACCCGATTGACGTGGTGGACGTGGGCATGCCGACGAAACACTACGAAGTCCTCGGCGCTTCCATTGATGGAAAGCCGTTGACCTCCTGGCGGCCCTCCACTTACATCGAAGCAGGGCCGGAGGTCCACCTCGACCGGTACGCCGTGCAGGCGGGCTCCTCCGGCGTCTTCGAATGCCGCGCCCGCGTGCCGGATATGGTGTACAACGATCGGACCGACCCTCAGCGAGCGTCGCTGCAGTTCACCCCTACGTGGTTCGGCGAGAAATACGTGGTCGGCACCACGGACCTCCTCCTCATCGTGAAGTTCCCCCAGGGCGTTCATCCTGACAAAGTCGTATGGCATTCGGACAAGAGGAAGTTCTTCGAGAAAGGAGTCCTCGACCCCGATAAGGTCGCCTTCGTTTCCTGGCATGAGCAGTACCGCCTCACAGGGCCGATGATGTTCGGCTGCTCGTTCCCGAGGGACGTCATGGAGCGCGTCGTGAAGGCCGGGCTCCTGAAGCCCTTCATGCTCTGGTGGGAGCAATCCAAACGGGCGCAGCAGTACAGCGGCATTGCTTTCCTCGTCCTCTTCGGCGGCTGTTTCCTTCTCATCACGCGCGGGACGGGCATCACCATCCTGCTCATCTGCTTCGTCACTTTCATCATCCTGATGGTGATGTCGCCGGCCGCGCATCTTGGCCTGTGGGTGCTGGTCCCTGTGCTCGCAGGCGTCTGGTACCTGGGCATACACCGCCGCAAGCCCCATTACCTGCCAGCGCTCGCGCGGGTGGAAGGGGGCAAGATATGCCGCGGCCTCACCCCTGTGGAGGCGGCCATTCTCCTGGAGGCGCCGTTGCAGAGGGTCTTCACCATGGTCATCACCGGCTTGCTGAGCAAGGGCGTCGTCCGCGTCACGCATGCTGATCCGCTGCAGGTCGAACTCGCGGGAACGAGGCCGGCGCCGAATGTCGTCCAACTGCCGGACGGGGTCAAGGTGAGCATCGAGCCGTACGAGGTCGGGTTCCTTGACGTCCTCTGCGCCCCGCCTGCCGACGTGGGGAAGAAGGACTTCGGCGAGCCGTTGAAGAAGCTCGTCGGCCTCGTGCAGTACAAGATGACCGGGTTCGACGCGGACGCAACCCGAGGGTACTACCGCAGCGTCACCGCGCGCGCATGGGATCAGGTGTCCAACGAGGCGGATCCGAAAACAAAAGAAGATCTTGCGAACCGCCGCCTCAACTGGCTCTTCATGGCCGACGATTACGACCGCCGCATGGAGCAACAAAGGGCCAGCGGCTGGTACTTCGACCCGTGGTGGTACTATCCGCGCACGTACAACCGGGAGAGAAACTGGACCCGGGACATGGCAAGATGGATGTCCCCGGCCGCAGAACGTTCGTCACAGACCTTCGGGATCCATGCCCCGGGCATTAACCTTGCAGACGTGGACCACTTCACGCTCCAGACGTTGAGCGACCTGGCGGAGTCCGCCAGGAACAGTGGCTCCGGCTGCGTGGGCGGGGGATGCGCGTGCGCCTGCGCCGGATGCGCTTGTGCGTGCGCATGTGCAGGCGGAGGACGATAGACATAGCGAGGGTGCATGCCCCGGCGTGTGCAGGCGGGGGGCGGTAGGTTTTGCAGGACAGGCGGAAAACATGGGGAAGATGGCGCCTTGAATGAAGACCTCCAGGCGCTCGACACTCAGTACCAGCGCCAGGCAGCGTGGTTCTCCGGGGTGCGGGCCGATCTCCTGCGCCGGGTTGGGATCCAGGGCAAGCGAAGCGTGCTTGAACTGGGCTGCGGCACCGGCGCCGTCACTCAGGAACTGACGCGTCGGTGCGGTGGCCGCGTGGTCGCTCTGGATATCCAGGCCGGGCCGCTCAGGCTCCATCCCGAACGCTTCGCCGCCGCGCTTCAGGCCGTTGGCTCAGGCGAAGCCCTGCCTTTTCCCGATGCGAGTTTTGACCTCGTATTCACGCAAATGCTGTTTCTATGGGTCCGGGACCCTGAAACGGTTGTCCGCGAGGTTTGGCGAGTCCTCCAGCCGGGCTGCGAACTGATCGTGGCGGCGGAGCCTGATTTCGGCGGCCGCATCGAGCATCCAGGGGCGAGCCGGCTCGGCCCCGGCATGAGCGAGGTGCTCCGTGCCCTAAGGGCGGATCCTGAAGTCGCACGGAAGATGCCGGAGGTCCTTCGTCGCGAGGGCTTCCGCGTTAACGCAGGCGTCCACCCGTCCCTTTTCCAGCCGGAGGAGTTGCCGGCCGCGTGGGAAGAGGAGCGGAGATTCCTCGCCTCGATTGGAGGCCGGGCCGAGGCGCCCGGGCATCCGTTCACGTTCCTGTTCATGCCCTATTTCTGGTTCCTCGCCCGCAGTCCGCAGTGAGACGCGTGAAGCGCGCTTCGCAGAGCAGGGCATGGGGCCTTTCGGACCTTGGCATACGCGGGGAGCGCAGCCATCCGGGTCCACGACATGAGGGTGCGGTCGGCAGCCATCACTGTTCGCTGCGCAGCCAGCACATTAGATGATCCGTGCCCCCCCGTATGACCGGGGGGGTCAACCCGCGCCGCCTCCTGCTGGGGCTGCCTTGATCACAGCGGCGATCTCTTCGCTCAGCTTCCCGAGCGCCCGGCTTTGGGCGTAGACTGCGGAGGCAACGTCCTTGCCTTCGATCGCTACTTGGACAGCTGACAGCCGGTGTGCGATCAGGTCCTTGCCGTTGCCGCCAAACACGGACCAGTGAGCCCTGAGCAGCACCTCTTTCCCCCCCGCCTGGTCGAATCTCGTGACTGAGACGGATACGCGGAAATCAACGTGCTCCGGTCCCGTTGGCTGGCGGTCTGATATGCTCTGGCTGGGGAGCAGGCGCGAAAGGTTCTCGGCCAGCACACGGCTGATTCCGTCGGCCAGAGGCTCCGCCCATCGGTCGAACTCGGCCAGTTGTAGTTCGCTTTCGCCAAGCCGGGCAATGACCTGGGGACGGTCCAGATACGCTGCTACCTGCACAGGGGCAACAATGACTGACGGACGAGCCGCCACCTGTCCGGAGGACGGGCGCTGCGCCGTGGCCGACAGGGTGTAGAACCGGGCCGGGTCGGTATGTGCGCATCCCGCGAGCAGCATCACGGCGGCCACCAGGGGGTGGAGCCTTCCCCTCAAGGTCATGGGTATTATCATGTTATCTCCCTCCTTTGCCTTGCAGGAGCGATTCGGGGTGCCTCTCGAGGTAGTCAGCCAGGTCCCGTATGGCGCGTGCCGCCGAAGTCAACTCCTTCAGGGCGGCGCTCAGCTCGTTCTGAATGCCTGACGCGCCCGTCGTCGTCTCTCCGACGCTTTTCAGCGCGTCGGTGGCCGCATCAAGGGCGGCTCTTGCCGAAGCGATGGCATTTGCCAGGCTTGATGCCAGCGGATCGAGCTTGCCGTCGGCGCGCTCGAGAAGAGCGTTGAGCCGCGGTATGGTTTGCTCGTTGGCATTCTGCAGGGCCCGCTGTCCCTGCTCCAGGGCTGCCCGGACACTGGAGGCGAGGGGCTCGATCTGGCGGTTCAGCCGGTCGACCGCGCCTCGTATATCGGCGACTGCCGCCCGTATCTGAGCCGCCACGCCCTCCGTATCCTTGCCCAGGTCCGCGGTGATGGCGCGCAAGTTCTTGAGCGTTTCTTCGAGCGCCGCCATGGAATTCTCCAGGCGCGGAGAGGTCGCCAGCTCTTCGAGAGTCTGGGTTACGTGCTGCAGATTGGTGACAAGCTCCTTGATGGGCAAGGACTCAAGTGTGCGTGAAAGCTGCTCCGCGGTTGTGGGAATGGTGGGGATCTCCGGATACTTGCTTTCCACTCCTGTAAGCTTCGCCTCCGTATTCGGTTGGAAGACCAGTGCCACCTGGAGCATGCCAGTGACGAAGCTCCGCGTTTCGAGTTGCGCCCGAAAGCCCGTGGCAGCGAACATCTTTGCGACTTCACGGGGGTCCATCCGCAGCTCCTGTGGCATCTCCTTGCTGCCCTGTATGCGTTTGATCGCACGGCGGTCGATCTCGATGACAACGGGCACGCGGAACTCCATCTTGTCTACGTCAAACAACACGCTTATGTCCTTCACCGAGCCGATTTCGATCCCGCGGAGGGTCACTGGCGAACCTACGCTGAGGCCCTTTAGCGACCCGCTGAAGCAGGCGACGAAGTCAACAGTATCGGCGAAGAGCCGGGCGCTTCCGAAGAGGAAGATGCCGGCTACCGCGAGCACAGCGGCGCCGACGGCAAACGCCCCGATTACAGTTGGGTTAGCTCTCTTAGCCATTGCTCGTGTCCTTTCCCGGTTCGACCGGCTGGCGGAAGCCGTCCGATCCGCCGGCCTGTGCAGGCGGTCCGCCCTCTTGGCCACGCGTCAGAAAGGCCCTGACCCGAGGGTCCCGAGACTCCTTGACGAGCACGTGGGGATCGCCGGTGGCGATCATCGTCTTTATGTCGGAGTCAAGAAAGACGGAGTTGTTGCCGATGGCGAATATGCTGGCCAGTTCATGCGTCACTATGATCACTGTAGCGCCCAGGCTATCCCGCAGTTCCAGTATGAGGTCGTCGAGCCGCTTTGCGCTCACGGGGTCGAGGCCTGCAGAAGGTTCGTCGAAGAAGAGCACATCCGGATCAAGGGCCATGGCGCGCGCCAGAGCTGCCCTTTTCCGCATCCCGCCGCTGATCTCGGACGGGTAGAAGTCCTCGAAGCCGGCCAGCCCCACCAGCGAGAGCTTCATGGAAACGAGGTCCCGGACCTGCGAGGCGCTCATCTTGGTAAACTGCTCCAGGGGCAGCGCCACGTTCTCGGCCAGGGTCATGGAACTCCACAGGGCCCCGGACTGATAGGATACACCTATGCTCCTGATGAGTCGCTCACGCACCTGGGGCTCAGCTTGCCACAGGTTCACCCCGCTGTAGAGCACCTGCCCCGCCGCGGGTTCCTTCAGGCCGATCAGGGCACGCATGACGGTGCTTTTCCCGCACCCGCTGCCGCCCATGATGACGAAAACGTCCCCACGGTTGACCGTGAAGCTCAGGTCGCGCTGGATGGCCCGGTCGCCGTAGGACAGCGTGAGTCCATGCACTTCGATGCACGCATTGCCCTGGCCCATCGCGCAGCACCCCACGAGTCAGATGCCGACCACCGTCGAGATGATGGCGGCCAGCGAATCAATCACAATCACAGCGACGATGCCGGTCACGACGGCCGAGGTCGCCGCCTCGCCGACGGCCGAGGCGCTGCGGCCACACTGCAGGCCGCGCAGGCACCCCGATACGGCCACGACGATGCCGAAGAGCACGCCTTTGAAGATGCCAATTGTGAAATCGGCCAGCCCGACTGCCTTCCAGGTCTGTTCGAGATATTGGGGGAGAGGGATTCCGAACATGCTCGACCCGACAATCGCGCCGCCGGCGATGCCCATCAGGTCCGAGTACAGGCAGAGCATGGGCATCATCAGGGACATGGCGATCATTCGCGGCAGAACCAGGAAGTCGAAAGGCGAGATCCCCATCGTCTGAAGCGCGTCCACCTCCTCGTTCACCTGCATCGTGCCGATCTGCGCTGCGAAAGCAGCGCCGGTGCGGCCGGCCAGCAGGATGCCGGTCATCATCGGGCCCATCTCGCGGACCATGCCCAGGCCGACTCCGGCGGCTACGTAGATTTCGGCTCCGAACGTGCGGAGTTGGTATGCTCCTACAAAGGCCAGGATCATGCCGATGAGGGCGCTGATGAGGGACACGATCGGCAGGGCGTAGGCGCCGGTCTCCTGCACGACGAGCCAGAGGTCAACACGGCGGAAGACCGCCTTTCCCCTTACGAGCCGCCCCAGAGACAGCATGGACTCGCCCAGGAATGCGAGCATCTCGCCCGCTGACCGCAGGAACTCAATCACCTGGCCGCCAACGAAGGGCAGGAAGGCACTGCGCGTGGGTCCGCGGCCGGCGTCCTTGCGCTGGGGGACGGCCGACGCCAGTTGAAGCAGTCGCTGCACTCCGTGCGGCAGCCTTTCGGTACCGAGGGCAATGCCCCTTTCCGCGCAACGCGCCTTCAGGCTTCTGACTAAGGTCAGGAGGGTGGAGTCCCACGCGCCGATGGCCGTGCCGTCGAACTCGATCCGGCGCGTGCCATCGGTCGCGTGCGCCAAGATCTCTTCCAGGTCCACGTGGCCGTCCAATGACACCCACCGGCCCGACAAAGCCACGATCAGCGTTCCTTCGGACGGCATATCGAAGGCCACCTTGTGATCAGAACCGGTGCCAGCCATGATCCCTTCCCAACTCAGCGTCTTTGTCTGCCCTGCTGACATGCGACTCATGATCAAGATTCGGCAGTGCCAAACAGCCGAAGAACAGACAACGGGCCCTCAGGTGCTCGTCATTGGTCACAATGCCCATGAGTGCCCCCATGGCGGCACACGCAACTGATCCCGTTCTGCCTTCAGAACGAGATGCCGCACCCGAGCCAGGGGCCGGCCATCCGGACGTCGAAGCGAAAGCCCCCATCGCGGAAGTCGTAGTCGAGAACGCGATAGCCGCCCATCAGTTCAACGCGCTTCGACAACTGGTATTTCAGGTTCGCGTCCAGGTTCCAGGCCAGCCTTGACCCAATGCCGAATCCCCCCACGTCGCCCCTCAGGTTCAGGTGAAGTCTGTCAAGGAGCCGCCAGCCCGCTTGGAGGCCGACCAAGGGGTCGAGCCACTCTTCGGTCTGGGACTTGCCTCCGCTGAAGCTCACTTGCCCGGAGGTGAGGGTCGCGTTGACATCGCCACCGAGGCGGGTGTAGCGGCCGCCAGCCAGCACATCTACTGACTGCGGGGACCAGACCGGCGGAGGGTCGGCTGCACCGGGCGTCCAGCGCCGGTCTAGGACACGGTAGGCACCGGCCAGTTCGGCGATGGCCACGCTATACTCGCTGCGAACGACCAAGTGTCCCCCCTTAGGCCCGGTCACTTCCATTCTGTCGCTCCCTGTCAGGTACGAGAGGTCCGCCAGCAAACCCCATCGGTCCTTTCTCAATTCCATGCGGCCGGCGGCGCCCCAGTCCATCGTGTCCTGGACCAGGTCCAGCACGTCGCTCATGCTAAGGTCAACACGAGCGTTCTTGCCGTTCACGCCGACAGTACCATGCATGGAGGGGAGCCAGAAGTAGGGCGTCACCTCGAATTCCCAGGGGGCAGCATTCGCTTCGGGCGGGCCTGCTGGCTGCTTTCCAGAAGACGGCCCTGCCAGCTCAGGCAGGGGCGCGGCCGTCGCGTCAGCCGCGTATGGGGCGGCGCCAACCGCGGCATTGGCGGTTGCATAGCCGCCAATCCCCCACTGCCCTATTGGGTCGGGGCGAGATTGTATTGAACAACCGCATAGGATTCCCAGCAGGACAAGACTTACCACGCACACGCCTCGCGTTTCTGGCGTCATGTGGCGCGGTACCTCCATGGCGGACATGAGGGCCCTATTACACGCCGCCCTCCGGGTGCGTCACCAGCCACAAGCGGGGCGCGCGCTGCTTGAGCCACGGGATCCCCACCAGTTCCTACGGACCGGGTGCGAAGCTGTCCTCGTAGCCCATATTCGGCGTGGCGAGGCCCAGGACCCAGTCCAAGTCGTAGCCTGCGTGTTTCCAGTCGGTCCTCACCACGTCAGCGCGACGGCGCCGATTCTCGACCGACATGTAGTTGGAGCAGCCCAGTGATGCGAAAATCTCCCCTGCCGTCAGCAAGCACAAGAGGATGATCAGGCAGCGGCGGACCATAAGAGCAATCTCCCAAGAAGAGCGCCGGACCTGAAGGCTCTTAACTTTTCGTCTCGAAGACTATATTGACTCGAAGCCGCCGTGTCAACCCAACGCAGCTGGTTTGCATATGAATGGCGATTCAGATGAGGAAGGATTCTGCCCCCGCCTCCCCTTGACCTGCGACCTCACGCGGTCAAACGGACCGCAGCAACCGTCATGTCGTCGGCTTGTTCTGTGCCATCCGCAAAGCTCTGCGCAGCATCGAGGACGCGCGCAACGACGCCCTGAGGCTCGAATCCGTGGCATTGGGACAAGCATTCCAGCAGTCGCTCCTGGCCAAAACACGATCCGCTCGGACCCCGGGCGTCGGTGATGCCATCCGAATAGAAGGCCAGCACATCGCCCGCCTGGAGCTGCGCCTGCAAGACATTCGGCAGGCCCCCAAGCCGCGCAATCTACGATAAAGTGCATGATTCCGGCCGCGTCGCCGACGCCCGACAGACGGCACGCCGGCAATGATGGCCGGGCCCGCCGCGCCGGTCAATACATGAGTTTCCATAGTGAAGGCCACCTATTCCCATGACGAGGAATAGCCCTCAAGATGACTTGCTCTTGAAATCCTCAAGACGTATAATGCGCCGGCCACCGGCCAAGAGTTGGGACGCTTGCGGCGATGAGGGGTCGAGGGGAAGCATTGGGCACTCGAATAGCAGACCGGTCGGCCGGCCTCACCAGCGATATCGCGCGGCATGGCGTTCGGGCTGCATATGCGCATTGGACCGGCGAACGGCGTGACCCACGCTGGCGGCGTGTCGGACGGGCGCGGTTCGAGGGCATATCGTATGCCCCAGCCTCAAGTCCCCTACGCATTCCACATCATGGCGAAGCCCACCGGGTCCGCCTGCAATCACCGCTGCGACTACTGCTTCTTCCTCAACAAGCAGCGCCTCTACCCTGGCAGTAACTTCAGGATGTCGGATGAGGTGCACGAGGCATATATCCGGCAGCTACTCGAAGCGCATGAGGCCCCTGATTTGACTGTGGCGTGGCAGGGCGGAGAGCCCACCCTGATGGGCCTGGACTTCTTCAGGCGAACGGTGGAGCTTCAGAGGAAGCATCAGAAGCCGGGCACGCGGATCGAGAACACCTTCCAGACGAATGGCACCCTCCTTGATGACGAGTGGTGCCGTTTCTTTCACGAGAACGGCTTTCTTGTCGGCTTGAGCGTGGATGGTCCGAAAGCACTCCACGATATCTACCGCAAAGACATGGGAGGCCATGGCACCTTCGACCGGGTAGTGGCGGCGGCCCGACGGCTTCAGGAACAAAGGGTGGAGTTCAACATCCTCAGCACGATCAACTCGGCAAATGCGGCCTATCCTCTCGACGTGTACCGTTTTTTCCGAGACGAGCTTGGAGCACGCTATATCCAGTTCATCCCCATTGTGGAGCGCGATAACGATAGCGGCTACCAGGAAGGCAATACAGTCACGAACCGGTCCGTGCGACCCGACCAGTTCGGCCGCTTCCTGATCGGGGTCTTCGACGAGTGGGTGAAGAAGGACGTAGGGAGGACCTTCGTCCTGAACTTCGACGGAGCGCTGGCCGGATGGCTCGGGATGGCGGGGACCGTCTGCATCTTCGGACCTACCTGCGGCCTGGGCATGGCCCTGGAGCATAACGGAGACCTCTATGCGTGTGATCACTTTGTCGAGCCAGGCTATTACCTCGGCAATATCCTGAAGACTCCCATGATTGACCTGGTGGCTTCGGAGAAGCAGCGGAAGTTCGGGCAGGATAAGAAGGATACGCTTCCCCGGTATTGTCGAGAATGCGAATTCCTGCACATCTGTAACGGCGAATGTCCGAAGAACCGTTTCCACGAGACGCCCGACGGAGAATCCGGACTGAATTACCTCTGCGGCGGGTATAAGGCTTTCTTCAGGCATGCGGACGAACCCATGCGGATCATGGCGGACCTGCTTCGCCAGAACCGGCCGGCCTCCGAGGTCATGGCCGTCTTGGCGGGAAAGGCAACCGATCCCGAAAAGAAGCCGGCCAAACCGGGAAGAAATGATCCCTGCCCCTGCGGCAGCGGAAAAAAGTTTAAAAAATGTCACGGCCAGTAAAGCAGTAAGTCCTTAGCGGCGAAGGAAAGCCAGTGCCGGCCGATCTTCGACGCTTGAGATGATTAGAAAAAGGGAGGTTTGGGATGGCACTCAAAGAGTATAAGCCGGGTAATGCCTTTACCGGGGTTATCGGGCGAACGGTTGATGTCTCACAGCCCGCCTGGCCTCAGCCGCTGCGCGCCAAGGAGGGCGCGCCGAACGTCCTGTTCATCGTCCAGGACGACACGGGCTTCGGCCAGATGGGCTGCTACGGCAGCCCTATCGAAACGCCAAACATAGACAATCTGGCGAAGAACGGGCTGCTCTTCAACAACATGCACACCACGGCCCTATGTTCGCCCACGCGCTCGTGCATCATTACTGGCCGCAACCACCATTCGAATGCCATGGCATGCATCACCGAAGGCTCCACCGGCTTTCCCGGCAGCAACGGCTACATCCCGTTCGAGAACGGGTTCCTGTCGGAGATCATGCTCCAGCACGGCTACAACACCTATGCCCTGGGCAAGTGGCACCTGACGCCGGCCACAGAGATATCGGGGGCCGGGCCCTACGACCGCTGGCCGCTGGGCCGCGCGTTCGAACGATTCTACGGTTTTCTCGGCGCCGACTCGCACCAGTACTATCCGGACCTGGTCTATGACAATCATCAGGTCGAACCTCCCAAGACGCCGGAGGAGGGCTACCATTTCACCGAGGACATCACCGACAAGGCCATCAGCTTCATCGCCGACGCCAAGCAGGTCGCGCCCGACAAACCTTTCTTCATGTACTTCTGCCCGGGCGCCGCGCACGCGCCGCACCATGCGCCCAAGGAGTGGGCGGACAAGTACAAGGGCAAGTTCGACATGGGCTGGGACAAGTACCGGGAGATGGTTTTCGAGCGTCAGAAGAAGCTGGGAATCGTTCCGCCGGACGCAGAGCTATCGCGCCACGACCCCGATGTCAAGCCGTGGGACAAGTGCTCGCCCGAGGAGAAGAAAGTCTATGCCCGCATGATGGAGGTGTTCGCGGGATTCCTCTCCCATACGGACTATCATTACGGACGCCTGTTCGATTTCCTGAAATCGATCGGCGACTGGGAGAACACGCTCATCATGTTCATCTCCGACAACGGGGCCAGCGCCGAAGGCGGCCCGACCGGCTCGGTCAACGAGAACCTCTTCTTCAACTCGGTACCCGAGTCCCTGGAAGACAACCTGAAGGCCCTGCCCGAGCTCGGCGGTCCGAAATACTATAACCATTACCCCTGGGGCTGGACCTGGGCTGGCAACACTCCCTTCCGCCGCTGGAAGCGGGAGACCTACCGGGGCGGCATCAGCGACCCGTTCATCGTCCACTGGCCCAAGGGCATCAAGGCCAAGGGCGAAATCCGCACGCAGTACGCCCACGCCATCGACATGGTCCCGACGGTCCTGGAGCTTCTGGGGATTGAGGCTCCGACAAAGATCCGGGGCGTCACCCAGTCGCCGATCGAGGGTTTGAGCTTCGCCCACGCCCTCGACAACGCCAAGGCGCCGACGCATCACATCACCCAGTATTTCGAAATGCTGGGCCACCGTTCCATCTACCACGACGGCTGGCGCGCGGTCTGCCCTTGGCCTGGCCCGTCGTTCGCCGAAGCCGAAAAGCCGGTCGGCGAGCCCATCCCCGCCGCCACCCTCACCGAGCTCGACGCGAAACACTGGGAGCTTTATCACGTGGCCGAGGATTTCGCCGAGAACCACAACGTGGCCGCTGAAAACCGGGACAAATTGATCGAGATGGTGACCCAGTGGTACGTCGAGGCCGGCAAGTACAAGGTCCTGCCCGTGGACGGCCGCATCATGCAGCGCGCCATGGAAGAGCGCCCGACGATTGCGATCGAGCGTAAGAGTTATACGTACTATCCGGGCACACAGGTCGTGCCAGGGCAAGTGGCAGCGGACGTAAGGAACCGTCCCCATAGCATCACTGCGGATGCGGATATCCCCCAGGAAGGAGCTGAGGGCGTTCTTGTCTCTATCGGGGGTGTGGACGGAGGATTTTCCATCTATATCAAGGACGGGAAGCTGTGCTACGTCCATAACTATGTTGGGAAGGAAATCATGATCGTGCGGTCTGAGGAGACCGTGCCTCCCGGACGCCACGAGCTGAGGTTCGAATTCGAGCCGACGGGAAAGCCCGATATCCGGGCCGGCAAAGGGTCGCCCGGCCGGGCCCAGCTCTATATCGACAAGAAGCTGGTGGGCCAGATGGAGATGGCGGTCACGACCCCGGTGTCGTACGGGATAGGTGCCGGCATGTCAGTCGGCGCCGATGTGGGCTCGCCCATCACGACCGATTATAGGGCGCCGTTCCGCTTCACGGGCAAGCTCTACACTCTGAAAGTCGATCTCAGCGGCGAGTTGATCGTGGACGACGAGCTGACCATGAGGAAGATCATGGCCCGGCAATAAGCTCAGCAAACTCAATAGGAGGGGATCTCTTGCAAGAACAAGATAAGATCCAACGGGAGGTCTTGCCCATTGCGGACAGGCAGCACGTGGGTGTGACGACGTACGACGCGAAAGACCCGGACACGAAGTATCCGCCGATTGGCCAGTACCCGGATTATGGTGGAACTGGGGGCAGGAAGCGCCTCTTCTTCGCCTCGGGACCCAGCTGCCTGCGCAACATCATTGCGAACCAGGTGCCGGTGCCGGAGGTCAACGACATCTACATCACCCGTCTGCACGTGGACCATTTCGGCGAGCCAAGAAGAAGGGAGGAGAAACTGTGAAAACACAAAAGACGGCAATAACTGTGCTCGCTATCGCACTTGCCCTTACTGTAGGCGTGCCAACTGCAAAAGCGCAAGAGGAGGTGTGGCGTATCGGCCCTCGTATGCTGCCTGTTCCCGTCGATGTGAGTGATGTGATGCGCGAATCGCACTTGAAAACCCCGGTGCCGAATGTAGAAACAGCTAAGAAGGCTGCTCCGCAAACTCAAGAGGAATGGAAAGCAACGATTAGCGATATGAAGGTCAGTCACATGCGGACTATGCCTTCGTGATGAATTCCCCAGAGTCGCGTGAACACTATGCGGAGTTGAACGATTTCCTGCTGAAGCACCTCCAAAGATAGATAAGGACGAGTGGCGAGTGACGAGGGGAAGACAACAGTATTGCTGGCATTCACTCGACACGCGACACTCGGTCCTTTGTTTTTTCACCCGACCCTCGACACCCGACACTCGTCACCTTGAAAGGAGAATTTTTCCATGAAGGACGAGGACCAAGTTAAGCGGGAGGTTCTGCCTATTCCGGACAGGCAACACGTTGGTGTGACGACGTACGACGCTAAAGACCCGGATACGAAGTACCCGCCGATCGTGCCATTGCGTCCTCCCAAGGGCGCACCCAACGTGTTGATCGTGTTGATTGACGACGTGGGCTTCGGCGCGTCGAGCGCATTCGGGGGGCCGTGTCAGACGCCGACGGCGGTGCGACTGGCGGCCAATGGACTGAGGTACAGCCGCTTCCACACGACCGCGCTGTGCTCGCCGACGCGACAGGCGCTGCTGACCGGACGCAACCACCATACTGTCAACATGGCCGGCATTACGGAGATGGCCACGTCGGCCCCGGGCTATAGTTCGGTTCGTCCCAAAAGCTGCGCGCCTCTTGCCCAGACGCTCATGTTGAATGGGTACTCGACAGCTCAGTTCGGCAAGTGCCATGAAGTGCCCTGCTGGGAAACCAGCCCGATGGGTCCGTTCGAGCATTGGCCCACCGGGAGCGGTTTCGAGTACTTCTACGGTTTCGTCTGCGCAGAGACAAACCAGTACTACCCCGCCCTCTATGAGGGCACTATCCCGGTCGAGCCGGAAAAGACTCCCGAGGAGGGATACCACTTAACTGAAGACCTGACGAAGAAGGCCATCCGGTGGGTTCGTCAGCAAAAGGCCCTAGTGCCTGACAAGCCGTTTTTCATGTACTTTGCGCCGGGGGCGACGCATGCGCCGCATCATGTGCCGAAAGAATGGGCAGACAAGTACAAGGGCAAGTTCGACAAGGGCTGGGACAAGCTGCGCGAGGAAACATTTGCCCGGCAGAAGAAGCTGGGCATCATCCCGGCCGACAGTGAGCTGACCAAGCGTCACTCGGAGATCCCCGCGTGGAACGATGTTTCGGACGAAATGAAGCCAATCCTGGCACGCCAGATGGAGATCTATGCCGGGTTTCTGGAGCACACCGATCACCACGTCGGGCTGCTGATTGATGCGCTTCAGGATCTGGAAGTGTTGGACGACACGCTGATCTATTACATCCTCGGCGACAACGGCGCCTCGGCGGAAGGCACGCTTCAGGGCACGTTCAACGAGATGCTCAGTCTCAACGGGCTGGCGCGGGTGGAGACGGTCGAGTTCCTGAAGATGAACTACGACAAGTTCGGTGGCCCGGAGGCCTACAACCATTATGCGGTGGGGTGGGCACACGCGATGAACACGCCGTACCAGTGGACCAAGCAAGTGGCCTCGCACTGGGGCGGCACCCGCAACGGCACCATTGTCCATTGGCCCAAGGGTGTCAAGGCCAAGAGCGAGATCCGCTCCCAATTCCATCATGTAATAGACGTGGCTCCGACGGTCCTCGAAGCGGCGGGATTGCCCCAACCGGCCTTCGTCAACGGCATCCAGCAGAAGCCCTACGAAGGCGCGAGCATGTTGTACTCGTTCGACGATGCCGGGGCAGCCGAACGGCATCAGACCCAGTATTTTGAGATGGTCGGCAACCGCGGCATCTACCACAAAGGCTGGACGGCAGTCACGAAGCATCGGACGCCCTGGGTATTGGGCTTTGTCAAGCTGCCGCCTTTTGATAACGACGTGTGGGAACTGTACAACACAAACACCGATTGGACACAAGCACACGATTTGGCCAAGGAGATGCCGGAGAGGCTGCACGAGCTTCAGCGCCTGTGGCTGATCGAAGCGACAAAGCACAACGTCCTGCCGCTTGACGACCGGTTGTCCGAGCGCGGCTCCCCCGAACTGGCGGGCCGCCCGACTCTGGTTCAAGGCAACCGGCAATTGCTCTTTGGCGGGATGGGGCGGTTGAGCTTCAGTTCAATGATCTATGCGCTGAACAAGTCGTTCGCATTGACGGCGGAGGTGGTGGCGCCGGCGGCCCGTGCGGAGGGGGTCATCATCGCCGCTGGCGGCTTGACCGGCGGCTTCAGCCTTTATGCCAAAGGCGGCAAGCCGAAGTTTTGCTACAACTTCTTCGGGATCAATTACTACTACGTCGAAGGCACAGAGGCGATTCCGCCCGGAAAGCATCAGGTGCGGATGGAGTTTGCCTATGACGGCGGCGGTCTGGGCAAAGGCGGAATCGTGTCACTTTACATTGATGGGCGGCAAGTCGGCTCAGGTCGCGTCGAGATGACCGTGCCGATCGGCTTTTCACTTGACGAGACGTGCGATGTCGGCAGAGAAACGGGTTCTCCTGTGTCGCCGGATTACGGGCCGCGCGGCAACGCCTTCAACGGCGAAGTCAACTGGGTGGAGATTGACGTAGACAAGGCTGCGCTGGATCAGGACCACATCCTCACCGGCGCAGAGCGGCTTCACATGGCGATGGCGCGACAGTGAGCTGCGCTCGGGCCACTTGAGAAAGGAGACGGGCCATGAGTATCGAGGAAAAGGTGCAGCGAACGGTGTTGCCGATCCCCGATCCGCAGCACGTGGGTTTGACGACCTATGACGCCAAGGACCCGGATACAAAGTACCCGCCTATTGAGCCGCTGCGGCCGCCCAAGGGTGCGCCCAACGTGTTGATCGTGCTGATTGACGACGTGGGATTTGGCGCGTCGAGTGTCTTCGGGGGTCCCATCCATACGCCGACCGCCGAGCGACTGGCGGCCAATGGACTGAAGTACAACCGTTTCCACACCTGCGCGCTATGCTCGCCCACACGCCAGGCGCTTTTGACCGGCCGCAACCATCACACGGTCGGCATGGCCGGCATCACTGAGATGGCCACGTCGGCGCCCGGCTACAGTTCGGTCCGACCCAAGAGCTGTGCGCCGCTCGCCGAGACGCTGAAGCTGAACGGATATTCGACGGCCCAGTTTGGAAAGTGCCATGAAGTCCCCCTCTGGGAGACCAGCCCGATGGGACCGTTCGAACATTGGCCAACGGGTGGCGGCGGCTTCGAATACTTCTATGGTTTCATCGGCGGCGAGACCAATCAGTATTACCCGGCGATCTATGAAGGCGCCATCCCCGTGGAACCGCCCAAGACGCCGGAAGAGGGTTACCACTTCACTACCGACCTTACCAATAAGGCCATCCAGTGGGTGCGGCAGCAGAAATCGCTCATGCCCGACAAGCCCTTCTTTATGTACTTTGCGCCGGGCGCAACGCATGCTCCGCACCACGTCCCGAAGGAGTGGTCGGAAAAGTACAAGGGCAAGTTTGATCAAGGTTGGGACAAGCTGCGCGAGGAAACGTTCGCGCGGCAGAAGAAGCTGGGCGTCGTTCCGCCCGACTGTGAACTCACCAGGCGTCACCCGGAGATTCCAGCGTGGGACAAGGTTGACCCGCAGATGAAGCCGGTGCTGGCCCGACAGATGGAGATCTATGCCGGATTCCTCGAGCACACGGACTATCACGTCGGACTTCTGATTGATGCGCTGGAGGATATGGAAATCCTCGGGGAGACGCTGATCTACTACATCTTCGGCGACAACGGCGCCTCGGCGGAAGGCACGCTCCAGGGCACGTTCAACGAGATGTTGACCATCGGGGGGTTTGGCCATCTGGAGACCGAGGAGTTCTTGAGGAAGAACATAGACAAGTTCGGTGGACCGGAAGCTTACAACCATTACGCGGTGGGTTGGGCGCACGCCATGGACACGCCGTACCAGTGGACCAAGCAGGTCGCCTCCCACTGGGGCGGCACCCGCAACGGCACCATCGTTCACTGGCCCGGGGGCATCAAGGCCAGGGGCGAAGTACGCTCGCAGTTCCATCATGTGATAGACGTGGCGCCGACGATACTGGAGGCAGCGGGCTTGCCGGAGCCGGCCTTTGTCAATGGCATCCAGCAGAAGCCGTACGAAGGCGTGAGCATGAAGTATTCCTTCGACGACCCCGAAGCGGCCGAACGCCATGAGACGCAGTACTTCGAGATGGTCGGCAACCGCGGCATTTACCACAGGGGCTGGACAGCGGTCACGAAGCACCGCACGCCGTGGATGACGGGCCAGATCAAGACGGTGCCCTTTGACGACGATGTGTGGGAACTGTACGACACGAACACCGATTGGACGCAGGCACACGACCTGTCCAAGGAGAAGCCGGAGAAGCTGCACGAACTCCAGCGCCTGTGGCTGATCGAGGCGGCCAAGTATAACGTGCTGCCGCTCGATGATCGCATGATCGAGCGCTGCAATCCTGAACTGGCGGGCCGTCCGCAACTCGTGCGCGGCAACCGGCAGTTGTTGTTTGGCGGGATGAAGCGCTTGACTGCGAGTTCATGCGTCAATCCCTTGAACAAATCCCACGCCATCACGGCCGAAGTGGTGGTACCTGAAGCGGGCGCAGAAGGAGTCATTGTGGCGAATGGCGGACTGACCGGCGGGTTCAGTCTCTATGCCAAGGGCGGCAAGCCCAAGTACTGCTATAACTTCTTTGGCGTGAACTACTACTACGTCGAAGGCACGCGGGCGATTCCGCCCGGCAAGCATCAGGTGCGGATGGAGTTTGCCTACGACGGCGGCGGCCTGGCCAAGGGCGGCACTGTGTCGCTCTATATTGATGGTCAGAACGTCGGTGAAGGCCGGGTCGAGATGACCGAGCCGTTCGGCTTTTCGGCCGATGAAACTGTTGACGTGGGCATGGAAGCGGGTTCGCCGGTCTCGCCGGACTATGGGCCGCGAGGCAACGCGTTCAACGGCGAGGTCAACTGGGTGGAGGTTGACGTGGACAAAGCGGCGCTGGACCAGGATCACATCCTCACCGGGGCAGAGCGTTTTAGAGTGGCGATGGCGCTTCAGTGAGAGCCTGACCCTTGCTGATCTGGACTTGCGCCAGTTTGAAAGGAGACAGACGGTGGCGGAAAAGAAACCTAACATCCTCATCCTGTGGGGCGATGACATCGGTTGGTGGAACATCAGCTACAACAGTCGTGGCCAGATGGGCTACCGGACGCCCAACATAGATCGAATTGCCAACGAAGGCATTGCGTTCACTGACTATTACGGTCAGCAAAGCTGCACGGCCGGCCGGGCCGCCTTCATCACTGGCCAGAATCCCTTGCGCACCGGCCTGACCAAGGTCGGCATGCCGGCAGCCGAGATCGGTCTGTCTGGAAAGGACCCGACCATCGCCGAACTCATCAAGCCCCTCGGCTACGCGACCGGCCAGTTCGGTAAGAACCACCTCGGCGACAAGAATGAGTTCCTTCCCACTGTCCACGGCTTCGATGAGTTCTTCGGCAATCTCTATCACCTGAACGCCGAGGAAGAGCCAGAGCTTCCGGACTACCCAAGGGATCCTAACTTCCGCGAATACTTCGGGCCGCGAGGGGTGCTGCATTGCTGGGCAACCGAGAAGGATGATGCGACGGAGCAGCCGCGCTGGGGCCGCGTGGGCAAGCAGAAGATTGAAGACACGGGGCCACTGACGAAGAAGCGTATGGAGACCATAGATGACGAGGTCACGGAGAAGGCCCTCGAGTTTATTGACCGAACGAGCAAGGCGGGGAAGCCCTTCTTCGTCTGGTACAACACCTCGGCCATGCACTTCCGGACCCATTGTGCCAAAAAGCACGAGGGCAAGAGCGGCCAGGGGTTTTACAACGACGTCATGGTGGCTCACGATGAGAATATCGGCCGCATGCTGGCGAAGCTCGACGAGCTTGGCATCGCCGAGAACACGATTGTCATGTACTCCACTGACAACGGCCCCCACTACAACTCATGGCCGGACGCCGGCATCACGCCCTTCCGCAGTGAGAAGAACACCAACTGGGAGGGCGCGTGGCGCGTCCCCGCGTTCGTGCGCTGGCCCCGAAAGATTCCGCCCGGGACCGTGCTGAACGGCATCGTCTCGCACCAGGACTGGCTGCCGACGCTGCTGGCGGCCGCGGGCGAGCCGGAGATAAGCGCGAAGCTCATCAAGGGACACCAAGCCGGCGACAAGACGTTCAAGGTCCACATTGACGGCCTCAACATGCTCCCGTACTTCACCGGCCAGACGGCGGAGAGCCCACGGAACTACTTCTTCTATGTCAACGACGACGGCCAGCTCGTCGCCCAGCGCTACGGCGACTGGAAGATAGTATTCGCGGAGCAGCGGGCAAAACAGATGGCCTGCTGGTCCGAGCCGTTCGTCGTCCTGCGGATACCCAAGTTGTTCAACCTGCGGCGGGACCCCTTCGAGCGGGCGGATGAGAACTCCAACACCTACTATGACTGGCAAATAGACCACACCTTCGTTTACTACGGGGCCTCGGCTGTGGTGCAGCAGCAACTCAAGTCGCTAATGGAGTTCCCGCCACGGCAGAAGCCGGAGTCGTATAACCTCGATCACTGCCTCCGGAAGATGCAGGAGGCCCAAGGCGGCGGCCCCCACTGAGCCGGCGACGAGCGGGTGTGTCGGATCGCGAGTGGCGAGTTTCGCGCCATGTAGTGCGAACGAGGGAGAACTCCACACCTGGTGCCCAACAGGTTTGGCGGCCTATGCGCGCCGCAAGAGAGAGGGGAGGTATGACCATGCCAGGTTCTGCATCCTCTGTCGCCCTGGCGGATTTCGCGCTGTTCGACGGCGGGCCTTTTTCCAAGTTCCAAGCCGCCTTGGGCCTGGCAGGGACGGAACACCGCCACGTCCGACGCAACATCATCGTTGCGGTGCTCCTGACGTGGGTCCCACTGGCAGTGCTGGCGGCCATTCAAGGACGCGCCATCGCACTGGACTGGCACAAGTCCATGCTGCTGGACGTCGCGATGTACGCCCGGTTCTTAGTCGCGCTCCCCCTGCTGATTGCCGCAACACCCGGGCTGCGGCGCAGATTGCAGACGGTTGTGCCTCAGTTCCTGGAAGCCGAGTTGGTGAAGGAGCCGGAACGGCGGCAATTCCTTGCCAACGTCACGGCCATGCTCCGATGGCGGGATTCCTTCATCGCGGCCGCAGTGTTGGTACTGCTGGCCGCCGGTCAGACGGCGGCGTACGGCATGGGCACGTCTGCCGGGATGCCGGGCTCGTGGCGGTACCTGGACGTCGAAGGCGGCAGGCACTTGTCACTGGCCGGCTTGTGGCTGCTCGCGATCAGCCACCCGCTGTACCAGCTCGTGGTGCTGCAGTTCCTGTACCGCCTTTTGCTTTGGTGGCTGTTTCTTTGGAGGACCTCGCGGCTGGACCTCGACCTGAATGCGGCGCATCCGGACGGTGCGGGAGGACTCGCATTCCTGGCCATGGTGTTTACGCCATTTCGGCTGCCGCTCTTTGCCATTGCGGCTTCGGCTGCCGGAGCCCTTGCGAACCTGATCCTGTGGACCGGCGCCCCCTTCATGGATTTCAAGACCGCAATTGGTGCGTGTGTGGCCGTTCAGGTGGCACTCGTGGCAGGCCCATTGCTCTTTTTCGGCGCGCAGCTCAGACAGGTAAGAAACCGCGGCATGCTTAGTTTCAGCGCATCCGCGGGACGACAACTCCGCGCCTTCAAGGAAAAATGGCTCACAGCGAATCCTCCGGCACCGAGCGAGATGCTATGCGCTCCGGACTTTTCCGCGGTTAGTGGCTATGGTCAGACGGCTGCCGTAGCCAAGATGAGCAAGCTGCCATTCTCGCCAAGGCAACTCATGCCCCTGATTGTTGCGGCGTTGCTGCCCTTCCTGCCCGTGGCGGCGATGCAAATTCCATTGAAGGAGATCCTGGCACAGGTTTGGAAGCTGATAGCTTGACTCGAGAAGGACTGAGGTCCGACCGTGCTCCGACCAGTCGTGGCTTGACTACTTCTGTCCGTAATACCCGACGGAGGAGCGCTTCAACCGAATGTGGCAACTGCCGGATCCTGAGGCGATGCGATGAGGAGGGGCGAGTGAAGAGCAGCAAAGGCCTGATGAGGCCCGCCATGGTGTCGGTCTTGATCTGCGGCGTGCTGGCATGCTGCGGTTGCGCGAGCATCGGCCCCGAGACGGTAGCCCGCGACCGGTTCGATTACAGCCGCTCTATCTCCGACTCCTGGAAGCGACAGATGCTCCTGAACATCGTCAAGTTGCGCTATCTCGACACGCCCACTTATGTGGAGGTAGGGCAGATTGTGGCCGGCTACTCGCTGGAAGCCGATGTCAGCCTCGGCGCAGAGCTCGTCAAAGGGGGAGACGGTAGTCTGGCGGTCGGCGGCGTCGGCCGCTATACGGACCGGCCCACCATCACCTATACGCCCCTGACCGGCACCAAGTTCATCCGCTCGTCGTTGATGCCGCTGCCACCGGACGCGGTGTTCTTCATGCTCCAAGCCGGGTGGCCGGCGGACGGCGTGTTGCTCGCGGCGGTTGCTTCGATCAACGGTTTGAAGAACCAGCAGGTCACGCTGGCCGGCGTGACGCCGCCGGACCCCGACTTCCTGCGCGTCCTGGAACTGCTGCGGAGGATTCAGCAATCCGGGGCGGTCGCGCTGCGGGTTCAGGTGGACGCACAGAAACACCAGACGACCATTCTCACCTTCCAGGCGAGGCCGGCTTCAGCGGAGGTAGTTGCGGACATCGCTGAGCTTCGGCGGTTGTTGCGCCTCAACGAGGAGGCCCGCGAGTTCAACCTCGTATTCGCGGCCGCCCCCGCCAACGACCACGAGCTAGCTGTTGTTACCCGGTCGCACATCCAGATCATGGTTACGATGGCAGCGCACGTCGCTGTGCCCCCCGAGGACGTCGCCGAGGTCCGCGCTACACCTGGCCTGGGTGAGGCCGCTACACTGCACATAGGCTGTGCCCGCACCCCTCCAGCGGACGCCTTCGTGGGGGTGGCCTACCGGGATCGGTGGTTCTGGATTGATGATCGCGATCTGGTCACCAAGCGGGCCTTTGCGCTGCTGATGATGCTCACCACGTTGGCGGACACGGGCGAGCGCGAGCCGCTGCCTTTGATCACCATCCCAGCACAATGAGCACAAGGGCAGGAAAGACGAACAGGAAGGAAAGAGGAAACAGCGACGTCATCCACCTCGAAGCCCAATAGGAGATACGGATTGTGAATCCTACAGCCATAGGATTGCTGGTGTTTGTGTCCGTTTTTGTAGCGGCGCTGTTGGGGATGCTTCTGAGGGCCCTGCTTCCAAAAGATCACCTGAGCGCCGAAACTAAGGATATCGTACGGTTGGCCATGGGCCTGGTCGCAACGATGACGGCCCTGGTCCTCGGCTTGCTCGTCGCGTCGGCAAAGGGGTCTTACGACACTCAAAAAGCCGGCGTGACCGAGATGGCAGCCAAGGCTATCTTCCTCGACCGTGTGCTTGCGCTCTACGGACCTGAGACCGCACAGGCCCGAACGGTGGTCCGGGAGGCAGTGGCGTCTGCCCTCGCTCGCGTGTGGCCGGAGAAGGGGTCCGCGCCGCCCCAACTGAGCCCAAACTTGGCCCGCGGTGCGGCGCTGTACGAGGCCATCCAAAAGTTGTCGCCACAGACCGACGCTCAGCGCGCGTTTAGATCGCAAGCCATCGCGACCGCCATTGACCTCGGCCAGATGCAGTGGCTGCAGTTCGAGCGGACAGGCACCTCAATCTCCACGGTCCTCCTGGTCGTCGTGATCTTCTGGCTCGCGATCCTTTTCCTGAGCTTCGGCCTGTTCGCGCCCGCGAACCCTACGGTCATCGTCGCGCTGGTGGTGGGGGCGCTGTCGGTGTCCGCCGCACTCTTTCTCGTCCTGGAACTCGACCGGCCGTACGGCGGGTTGATCCAAATACCCAACGAGCCGCTCGTTAAAGCCCTGAAGTACATTGGGCAATAGGCAGCCATTGTGGAGTGGAGGGGTACCAGACAGGAGTTTGAGCCGGAAGGAAGCAGAACTGCCAACCCGCGGGCGCCGGAAGCGGGAATAGCCAGCAGAGGCGAAGCAGCGGTGAGATCCATGCGAGAGAAGACGCGGAGAGTTCTGGCTGCCTTTGTCGGCCTGGCGTTGGAACCAGCCGGTCCAGTTCGGGCTTACCGGCCGGGTCTACGCCGAACGTCCTGACGGCGGACCTGACTGGAGAGTTCGGTTTACCATCACGTTCCTATTTCCGAAATGAGCCGGAGCACCGGACAGACCGAGGGTGTCTCGCGGCCGGGAGGACTGACATGGCGCGGTTAGGCGGAGGGCTGTGGCGTCAGGTTCTGGCAAGCGCCCTGCTTGTTGCGGTGCTCGGGGGCGGGTGTTCCTCTACGTTTCAGGCGCGCAAGGCCGTCCCCTCTGGGTTTCTGGGGGATTACTCCCAGCTAAGGCCGGGCACGGGTGACGAAGCGCTGCTCGTCTACTTCAACCCCCAGGCGGACTTCAAGAAGTACACCGGGCTCATGATAGACCCGATCCGCATGTACGCGGCAAGTCCCGACAGCGATCTGGCCAAAGTCCCTCGGGAGGACCAGCAGCGGCTGGTTAACTACTTCGACGCAACCTTGCGGGAACACCTGAAAAAGGACTGCCAGATTGTCGAGAAGCCCGGCCCCGACGTAATCCGGCTGCGGGTGGCCATCACTGAGGCCGAGCATTCCAACGTGGTCCTTGACACGGTCTCGACGCTCCTGCCGATCGCGATCGCGACCAGTGCTTTGCAGACCGTTGCCCTCGGTTCGTCAATGGCGGTCGGCAAGGTCGGCGTGGAGTTCGAAGTGTTGGATTCCGTCACCGGCGAGCGGCTGGCGGCGGCCGTGGATGCGCGCGTTGGCCGTAAGATCACCGGGAACTTCGACAAGTTCAATTCGTGGCGCGCCGCCGAGGATTCATTCGACTATTGGGCTGAGCGGCTGCAGAGGCGGGTGCGCGAGATACGTGGCAAGACGACGGCAATGTGATGAAACGCAGCCAACCCGAAGGGGGGAGGCGGCGCCTGAGCCGGACGCGTCCCTCGCAGGAGACGGTCGCCGCAAGCCTCACCCGAGTCTATCAGCAGAACTGGCTCCGATGTCGTGACTGCGTAGAGATCGTTGCGCGAAGGTCGCCTGAAAGTCTTACATGTCAGCAAGGAGGCCGGTTGCATGCCCGTGACCATACTATCGGTGCTCATCGGGGGCGTGTTGGCGGTTGCAGGCGGCATGCTGACGGAATAGCTCAGGCACAGAAGTGAGCGCAGAGCGCTGGTGCATGCCTTTGCCGGGGAGACTGGGGCTGTCGTGGCCATTATCCGCCGGCGGCAATATCTCCGTCAGATCGAAGAGCGGATCGCAGCCCTGAACCAGGGAAAAATGGTGGAGATCCAGAAACGGGAACTGACTCAGGATTACTTCCAAACCTACAATGCGAACGTAGGCAAGATAGGGATTCTGCCCGCGGACCAGGCCAACGACATTGCCAAGCTCTATATATTCGCAGGCCAACTGTTCGAGGATCTTACGGGCGAGAGCCCCCACTGTGCAGGCACTGCCGGGGCAGTGGAGTTCCTGTCTGAGATGAAGGCGGTGGTCGAGGAGTTGCTCGTACTTGGGGACAAGATACTGCTGCACTTGCGCGACGCCTGACGAGACGGCCAGCGCCGGGTGCCGGCCATGACGGCGTCACCCCGGGGGCCATGCGGCCGGTGCGCATTGCAGTCCTCCCTCCAGGCCCGGGCCCGTTGCCATGCAGACTTGGGCGGTTTGAAACCCCGAGGACCATCCCGTATACTAAGAGTCTCTAACAGGATGCCCGTGGCTGCGACGGAGCGGATTCCGCCGCAGGCCAGGGAGTGAGGGCGCGACGTCGTCGCCTTTGCTTGCACCCATCCGGCGGGGAGCGCGACGCGGCTCACGCGGCGTTCTGTCAGAGGCTCCAAAAAGCCTTCCCCGGGGGCGGCGTAGCCAAGTGGCCCAAGGCAACGGTTTGCAAAACCGTCACCCACGGGTTCGAATCCCGTCGCCGCCTCCACCGTTTCCCCTCCTTCTCAGGCGTTATTGCAGAACCCGGTCCTTCCGCCCAGACCCGAAGCTTGCCTTCGGCGGTGTGGCGGGCCAGGATGGGGTTTTGCAGCAGAGCCGAAGGGCCGCCGCTGCCGCCGGATTGACAAGCCAATCGGCGGGCGCTATAGTCGGCCCAACTGCGGACAGCCGAATCGGCCTGCGGGGGACGGTCGGCCGACCTGAGGGCAGCCTTGCCTACACAGGCCTGTCATGCCTCAGATGAGGAGGCGTAGCCATGTTGGTTCTCGACAACGTCTACCAGTTGTCCGGGTACGATTTCGGGACGGTCTCCAGCATGTTTGCCGTCAGGGGAAAGGACTCGCTCGCGATTGTAGAGGCCGGAGGGAAGCACGACCTCGAAGTTGCCGCGAAGACCATGGAGTGCTGGGGACTTACCAGATACCCCGTAACCCATGTGTTCATCACACATTCCCATTTCGATCACATCGAGAACGCGCTGCATTTCAGGAAAATGGGAGCCAAGATAGTGGCCGTTGCTGGCGACGCGGATGCCGTCGAAGCAGGGGACGATCGCGTAATAGATTACGGCCCCTTCTGCAAGGAAGTCAGCAGGGACAAAAGGTTCTCGTGCCCGGTAGATATTCGGGCAAAGGACGGTGACATCATCAGGGCCGCCGATCATGAGTTCCAGGTCATCCACCTGCCTGGCCATACCGACGGTTCCCACTTTCTGAAGCTTACCGTCGGAGGCAAGATAGTCTATTTCACCGGCGATATTGAGCGGGCGTATTACCGCGACGGTTTCCGTGGCGCCAGGCTGGCATGGTCGGGAGGCTCGGATTACAACCGGAAGGTCTTCTTCGAAAGTCTCAAGAAGATGGCCAATCTGCCCGCCGATGTCCTGCTTCCTTCCCATGGACAGAAGACGATGGTGGACGGCTGGAAAATACTCCAGGGCATGTACCTCCGGGCGCTCCTGGACTGGCGGGGTCCGTCCGTTCAGGATGAATACAAATGGGACTGACTTTCCCTCGCGCAATCCCCCACGACAACACGTGAAGGGAAGATGCCATGCAGATCATGAAGAACATATTTCTGGTCGGAGGCTTCCCCTATCCGTACACGAGGAGCCCCGGCGGCTTCAAACTGAAGAACATCTACGCCGTGAAGGGGACGGACGCCCTGGTCCTGGTGGACACGGGCGAAGATGAGGCCCAGCTCAGGATAGCTTACCTCAACATCGAATACTGGGGCCTGTCGTATCTTCCCATTTCCCACGTCCTCATTACGCACTCGCATTACCCGAGCGCCGCCAATGCCCATCTCCTCAGGAAGGCCGGGGCCATTATCGTCGCCGGGCCCGGTGACGCGGAAGGACTCGAAACCGGAGACGAGAGAACGATAAGCTACGCCTATACCCATAAAGAAAAGTTCGTTCCCTGCAAAGTGGACCTCAGGGTAAAGGACGGGGACATCGTGCATGCGGCGGGGCTCGATTTTGAGGTCATTCATGTGCCCGGCCATTCCGCAGGCTCGGTCATCTACAAACTCGTGACGGAAGGGAAAACCGTTCTCTTTACGGGAGATACGGTCAAGGTGGCGGACTACTGCTCTGGAGCAAGGCTCGGATGGACCGGCGCTGCCGACTACCACCAGATGCGATATATCGAAAGCATCAAACGCATTTCGAAGATGGACGCCGACGTGCTCCTGCCCGCGGACAGACAGCCCTGCATGAGGGAAGGTTGGCAGATCCTGGAAAACGCCTACATGGCGGTGAAGATGAGGTTGTTGAACCAGCCGGCGGACCAATAGCGGGGGCTGAGCGCTCCGGCCGTTGCCTTTGGGGCGTGGTCAGAGTTGCAGTAGTTGTCGCACGGTTGACTTCAGGACCTCGGGGGAAATGGGCTTTTCGATGTAGGCGTCCGGCTCCTCTCCCATGAAGTCTCCCACGTCGCTCTTGGAGAATCTGACGCCTGTCTTTTCGCCGATGCCCGTCAGGATGATGACAGGGATGCGCCTGATGGCCTGGTCCCGCCTCAGCTCGCTGAGGACCGTGAGGCCGTCCTTCTTCGGCATTTGCAGGTCCAGTACGATCAGGTCGGGCTGTTGCGCTTTGGCTGCCTTCAGGCCCGCCTCCCCGTCGCGCGCCGACAGTACCTCGACGTCCTGCTCCGCCAGAACGGCCGTCACAAAGTCAACTGAGTCCTGTTCGTCGTCAACCACCAGAATCCTCTTGGCAGCCACCTGTCCCCCCGTCGCTCTCAGTAGTGGACCTTCCCGACCTTGAATTGCAGCGCACGCTTGATGTTCACCATCAGAACCGCCCCCGCGATTGAGAGCATCTTGGACTCCATCGTGTCGGCCCGGCTGGTCAGGACGACAGGCGTCTTCGCCCCTACCAGGAGGCCGACCAGCCTGTGATTCCCGAAGTACACAAGGCTCTTGGCAAGCATGTTTCCGGCCTCGATGCTGGGCACCAACAGGATGTCGGCCTGCCCCGCCACGGGACCCGTTATCTTTTTGTGCTCGGCCGCGCGTGCGGAGACGGCGTTGTCCAACGCAAACGGCCCGTCCACGATGCATGCGGGGACGTACTGCCTGCGCTCCGCCATCTGTGCCAGGGCGGCAGCGTCCACCGTGGCAGGCATGGCGGGGTTGACCAACTCAACGGCCGCCAGCACTGCCACCTTCGGGTTCATCACGCCGAAGATGTTGGCAAGGTGCACGGCGTTGAGCAATATGGCCGCCTTCTGCTCCAGGGTGGGAGCAATGTTCATAGCGCCGTCGGTGATGAAGATCAGCTTCTTCTGTTCCGGGATTTCGGCGATGAACACATGGCTCATGATCGAGCCCGTGCGAAGCCCATATTCCTTGCTCAACACGGCTCGAAGGAAATCATCCGTATGGATGTACCCCTTCATCAGGATCTCGGCCTCGCCTGAAGAAGCCATCTTGACGGCCGTGGCCAGCGCCTGGATAGGGTCCTCTACGTTCACTATGGGCGTATCCCCAAGGGACACGTGGACTGACTCCGCCGCCTCGCGAATCTCCCGTTCATCCCCCACGAGCACGGCCTCGGCGATCTCTCTTTTCCGGGCTTCGTCCAGGGCCTCGATCACTGTCGGGTCCTGCGCCACCGCCACCGCCACTTTGCGCACGGGATGTTTCTTGACGAGCCGCAACAACGCGTCGAAGTCTTTCATGCGCCGCCCCTTCGTGTGATCTTCGGAGGCACCGCCGTTTCCTGGTCAGCGCGCACCCTTCGGCGTGGACTTCGCAGCCTCAAGCATGGCGTTGACCTTGCCGGCCAGCATCCCGAAATCTATAGGCTTCTCCAGGAAATCGGTCACCGGCAGCCAGCTATTGTCTATGTCGTAAGTGCTGAACTTGAGTCCAAGCTCCTGATTGACGCCCGTCAGCATCAGGATGGGGATTCGCTTCAGGGCAGCTCTCTTACACATCGCGCGCGCCAGCTCGAATCCGGCGAAGTCGTCGCCCGGAAACATGACGTCCAGCACCACCAGGTCGGGAGGACGGCTCTGCATCTCCGCCAGTGCGGCCGCGGTGTCCAGTTTCGTCAGCACCTCGTGCCCTTCCTCGCGGAGGGCGACCGCCGTCGCTTCAGCCAGGTCCTCGTTGTCATCTACGACCATCACGTACGCCATGCGACCTCCATCATTCTTGAGTCAGCTCGTGTCGCTCTACCCCGGCCCTCTGTCGCTGGAGCCTGCAACAGTAGTTCGTGGGTCACCCGCCAAGAAGGCGGCGCACGGTTTCCTGGAGCACGTTCGGATCCACCGGTTTCTCAACGTACGCGTTCGGCTCCTCGCCGAGGTACTCGCCCATGTCCTGGGATGAGAACTGGATGCCAAGGCGTTTGCGGACTCCCGTGAGCATGACCACCGGAATGCCCTTGAGTTCCGGGTCCTTCCTCATGTCGGCGAAAGCGCTGAAGCCGTCCTTGCCCGGCATCTGCACGTCCAGGATGACCAGGCTCGGCTTCACCGCTCGCGCCGCCTTCACGCCTTCGTCGCCGTTCGGCGCTGAAGCCACTTCGTATCCGGCGTCTTCTAAGATTGCTCTGACGAACTCGACGGCATCGGGTTCGTCGTCAACAACCAGGATCCTGTGCTTATCCTCCCTTGCCATGCGCTTCTCCTTGTTTCCTGAACCGCCGCCGGCCCGCGCGCCAGAAAGGTCCTTAGCCAAGCACTGTCTCTTTCTCGTCTGCCGACACCGGGATGGAGATGCAGAACGTGGTCCCCGCCCCGGGCACCGAGGAGACTTCGACTCGCCCGTGGTGCTCTTCAACGATCTTCCTGACCAGCGGGAGGCCCAAACCAGTGCCGCGGCTGCCTTTCGTCGTGAAGAACGGCTCAAAGAGCCGCTCCCTGACCCCGGCTGGCATGCCGGGGCCGTCATCCGCCACTGCAATCTGCACGGCCGCGCCGCCTGCGGCCGGGCCCACACTCACCTTCACGTGGCAGCCCTGCGAACATGCGTCTATGGCATTAGTGAGCAGGTTGAGCACCGCCCGCTTGATGCTCGTCGGGTCAACTGCGAGCGGCGGCAATTCTCCCTCTGTGGCCAGAGACGCCTCGATCCCCTTCTGTGATGCCGATTCCTGCACGATCAGCAGCGTTTCCTTGAGCAGCTCGCGCACATCCGTCGGCTCGAGCTGCAGGGGCGCCATCCTGCAGTACATCAGCATGTCTCTAACCAGATCGGACATGAACCCGGCGTTCCGCTTCACCATGTCCCAGCCCTTGGAGGTCTTCTCCGCATCATGGTCCCGGATGCCGAGATCAACGATGTACGCGCCTCCTTGCAGGCCATTGAGCGTATTCTTGATGCAGTGGGCAACGCCGGCAACGGCCTGGCCCACGGCGGCCAGCCGCTCCTGCGCGGCCGCCCGCGCATGCAGGCGCGAGTTCTCCGCCGCCACCGCCACTTGCCCGGCCACGGTGACAAGCAGCTCAAGGTCGTCCATGTCGAAGGGCTGGGTCGAGCTTGTGGTGTCAACCTGGATGGCGCCCAACACCCGCGAGCCCACGGCCAGGGGGCTGCACATCATCGAGCGCAGGTTCTGCCCCACAATGCTCTGCGCCGACTCGAGCCGGGCATCTGCAAGAGTGTCGGCAGCCAACACCGCTTTCCGCTGCGTCGTGGCGATCTCGAACAATGTGCGCGACATGCCGGCCGTGGCCGGCGTCTGCCCTGCCTGGGCAACTGACAGGCGCAGGTCTTCCCCGGCGGGGCCGAAATGCAGCAGAACGCCATGCGCGTGATCCGCCTGCCGGTACACCCGCAAGAGTTCCAACAATGTCAACTCCAGCAGCCTGCCGACTTCCAGCGCCCCACACGACCGTTCGGCGACCTCCCGCACGACCTGCAAGCGGGCCTGGAGTTTCTGCGCCAGGGGAGACCTTTCGGCGTCCCCAGCCTTCTCAGGCGCTCCTATCTCGACCGCCCCAACGATGGTTGCCATCACGTCGTCAAGCAGCAGCGCCTCTTGCGGGGGCGTAAAGCCGTCGTCAACAAGGAACGTCAACTGACATTCGCCCACAGTGATCCAGTCGCCGTCGCGCAGGTCTGTCCGTGTCACCGGCCGCCCGTTGACCGTCGTCCCGTTGGCGCTGCCCAAGTCCTCGATGTAGTAATCGCCGTCGGCCCGACCTATTCTGGCGTGCAACCTTGAGACCAGAGGCCCCGAGATCACGAGCTGACATTCGGGCGAACGCCCCAGCAGCGTCAGATCGCCAAGCAAGACTTCACGCTGCTGCGTCTGGCCCTGAATGACAACAAGCTTCGCCATGCCGCCCTTGATGACAATGAGGTGCCCCGGGTGAGCATCCGGTTTGGACAGCGCACGCGTTGTCAGGCTGCCCGAGACGGTCCGCCGTTCGGCGGAAACAAGGTCCCTCAGGTCCGCAATCGGGGAGTCGCGAAAATAATCGGACAAAAACTATCTTATTTCCGCATGTTAGCTCCGAGGCGTATGCCTGTCAACTGCAAGGCCTGGCCAGAGCCACCCCGCTCCGCAAGCGCCCCATGAACTGTTCAGGCAACGGCTTTGAATTCTCAGTAGGTCTCGCGGCAGTACTAATGTTGTCATTCCGAGCCGCGCTGCAGTCGCGCGGCGAGGAATCTCGGGCTGCGACCGGCCCTCGTTGTCAAGATCCCTCTGCCGCCCTAAGGCGGCCTCGGGATGACCCGGCACGCACTAATGCGAATGCCTGCTGAACACAGTGCTTTTCGTCTAACAGGCCACTAACGCTCAGCGGGAAGTGCCCGCAACTCCTCCCAACTGAACACGGGGCCGTCTTTGCACACGTACTTGCTCCCGATGTTGCACCGGCCGCACTTGCCGATCCCGCATTTCATCCGCATCTCCAGCGACAGGATGATGGCATCGTCCGGGAAACCGAGCTTGCCGAGCGTGAACACGGCGAACCTGATCATGATCGGCGGCCCGCACACCAGCGCAAGGGCGTTCTCGGGACTGGGTTTAAGGGACTCGATGACGGCCGTGACGACGCCCTCATGCTGCGACCAATTTTCGTCCGCCTTGTCCACGGTCAGGTGAACGTCAATGCTGCCTCCCGCTTGCCACTCGGCCAGCTCGCTCCTGTACATGAGTTCGCCCGGCGTGCGCGCGCCATAGACGACGAGCACCGAGCCGAAGCAGGCTCGGTTCGCGGGGTCGAGCAGATACCTGGCCGCCGAGCGGAGGGTCGTGAACGCGAACCCTCCGCCGATGATGAGCAGGTTCTTGCCGGCCATCCGGTCCCACGGAAAGGGCTTTCCCATCGGCCCGCGCACGCCTATGGGCGCCCCTGCCTCGAGGCTGTGCAGCTCCGCCGTAAAGAGGCCCGTGCGCTTCACGGTGAAGAGCAAGTGGCCCGCTTCAGTCGGCGAAGAGGCGATGCCGAAAGGCGCCTCCCCCACGCCGGGCAGGGAAAGCTCGGCGAACTGCCCGGGCAGGTAGCTGAACTCCGCGGCGTCCGACGGGTCCTCGAAGGCGAGCCGGAAGGTCTTGATGTCGCGCGCCTCGTTCTCCACCGCCACCTCTTCAATGCGCGCCGGATACGGAAGGTAAGGATTCCTTGCCATCGCTTAAGCCCCAACTTCCTTGAGCGTCGTCCTGAGGTCCATGCCGGCCGGGCAGTTCCGTATGCACCGGCCGCAGCCCACGCAGAAGACCTGGCCCGCAGTCTCCACGGCATAACGGAATTTGTGCATGATGCGCTGGCGCCACCGTTCCTTCGGAGTGGGCCTGGGATTGTGGCCGGAAGCCTGAAGCGTAAACAGGGGATAGGCGCAGCAGTCCCACGTCCTGACGCGCCGGCCCGAGCCGTTGCGAAGCTCGTCCGTGATGTCGAAGCAATGGCACGTGGGACAAAGGAAGCTGCACGCGCCGCACCCAAGGCATCTCCGGCCCGCGGCTTCCCAGAGCGGCAAATCATAGCCCGCACCCAGATGCTCCGCGGCGGCGCTCAGCTCGACCGGCGCGATCTGCTCCTCCGCGTCGCGCGCCCGCTCCCTGGCGCCCCGGACGGCGGCGGGCGCAGCATCGGCGAGCACGTCCCCAACGGATGAAAGCAGTCCCTCGCCCTTCGCGGTCTCCGCCCTCAGCAGCAGGTCGTCGTCCAGGGCTACGGCGAGCACATCAGCCCCTGTGCCGTCGCCGGGAGCGCCGCCGACGGACGTGCAGAAGCAGCTCGATAGCGGGTGCGCGCAGGCCAGCGCAATGACCGAGGTCTTCGCGCGCAGGCGAGCATAGTACGGATCGAGCTGCTCGCCTTCGAGGAATATCCGGTCGAGCGCAAGCAGGGCCCGCGCGTCGCACGGCCGCACCCCGAACAGGAATACCTCTTGCTCCGGCAACGCCGGCTCTTCCACGCTTGCGCCGTTGAACCGGAGGAGCGTCTGGCTCTGCGGCATGAAGAAGGCCTTCGGCGGGAGACGGAAGTTCCTGTACTCAAGCACCACCGACTCGGCCGGCGGTCCCTTGACGAGTGCCACGTCGCCGCTCGCATCCCATGTGGATGCGACTGCATCCCGCGCGGGCGCATACACCTCCCCGCGCGCCTGCAAGCGCTCCAGGAACCTGCCGAGGTCGGCTTGAGGGATGCGCTTCTCTGTCATCGTCCTCATCCGTTCCGCCCGGCCCGTCGGACCGCGCCGGGCACAGCCTCATGTGGTCAGGGTTCGGTCAGGAACTCCTGCGGGTCATCCAGGGCGAACGCTGAGAGCGGCGGCACCGCATCGGGCGCTTCGCCCGCCCTGTATCCGTAAAGGTCCTCCACCTCCTGGCACACCTTTCGCGCGAGCAAGCGGGTGTCAACGCCCATGGGGCAGGCCCTCGCGCAGGCGCCGCACTCCGTGCAGCGTCCTGCCAGGTGGAAGGCCCTCACCAGATGGTAGATCATGACGTCGGAGATGTCCGCGCCGGCTCCCACCCATCGCGGCCGGTGCTGGTCCAGGAGGCAGTGCTTGCAGTAGCACATCGGGCAGGCCTGGCGGCACGCGTTGCACCGGATGCACCGCGCGAGCGCCTCCTGAAGATGCGCCCACCGAGCGCGCCCCGGTTTCGACTCGAAGTCCGCCGTAATCCGGCGAGAAACATCGGCCGCCTTTGGTTCCACGGGCGCGCCGAGCAGCGCGTCGTGCACCTGCGGCGTCGGGCAGCGACATTCGAGGCACGCCTCCGCGAGCACCTTTTCGCGCGGCAGAGAGACTTCCGTGCCGTCTTCGACGACGGCTCGGATGTTGCCCTGGGCGTCCTCTCCGGCGCCGAGCGCCTCGTGCTCGCCGAGCGCGCTCTCGGCCCTTCGGCTGTCGACAACGCCGGGGCAGGCGACGCCCACGAGCACGAGCTTCTCGCGCGGCACCTGGCGCTCCTGAATGAGCGCGACCACCGAGCGAGCGTCGCATCCCTTCAGGACGATGGCAACGCTCGGCGCGGGGCGCGCGGCCTTCGCCTCTCGCGCATCCGCCGGGGCCTTGAAAAGCCGCGGCAGGTAAACGGCCAGGTTCGCCGTGCAGAACGGGTTCCACGCCAGGCGCTTGACGTCATCCAGCGTAGCGGCGAAGAGCGGCGCCGTTCGGAAAGGAAGGCTGGCCTTCTCGTAGCCGAGGAAGAGGTCCACCCTTTTCTCGCGCAGGAGCCCCTCAGCGGTCTCGCGCAATTGCAGCTCAACCTGGCGCATGGGAGTCATGGAGTCTTCACCAACTGCTGATTGGGGCCAAGTTTCCGGACATCCTCGACCACCTTCTCAATGATCGCCGCAAATCGCCCGCCTTCCGAGGCCGACACCCACGTGAACTGCACTCGCTCCGGCTCTATCCCGGCGTACCCCAGAAGCTTCTTCAGGAGGGCGAACTTCCGCCGCGCGACCAGGTTGCCGCTGATGTAATGGCAATCGCCCGGGTGGCAACCGGAGACGAGCACGCCGTCCGCGCCGTTCTGGAGGGCTCGCAGGAGGAAGACGGGATTGATGCGCCCGGAGCACGGCACGCGGATGATTCGCACGTTGTGCGGGTACTGGATGCGGCTGACGCCGGCCAGGTCCGCCCCGGCGTAGGAGCACCAGGTGCAAAGGAATGCCACGACCTTGGGCTCCCAGGATTTTTCCGGCGCCTTCTCTTGCATGGTCTGTGTCTGGCTCATGGCTTTCTCAGATTACGTCAACAGCCTGGAGGATCTGCTCGTTACGGAAGCCCTTGAGGTCAATAGCCGCCGCCCGGCAGGTCGCCGCGCAGGCCCCGCATCCCTTGCAGACGGCCTCGTTGACCACGGCAACCCGAAACACGGGGTCAAGGTCTATGGCCTTGTACGCGCAAACCGCCGTGCAATCGCCGCAGCCGCTGCACCGAGAGGTGTCCACGGAGGCCACTTTCCCTTCGCCCGCGATCTCGGACTTGCTCAGGATGGTGGCAGCCCGGGAGGCCGCCGCGCGCGCCTGGGCGATGGTCTCGCCGATGTCTTTGGGGTAGTGGGCCAGGCCGCAGACGAAGACGCCGTCGGTGGCAAAGTCAACCGGGCGGAGCTTAACGTGCGCCTCGAGGAAAAAGCCGTCTGCATCGAGCGGAACTTTGAGCAACTGGGAAAGCTCGCGGTTGTCCTCGTTCGGCTCGACGCCGGCGCTCAGCACAAGGAGGTCGGGCTCGAAAGCGAGCGTTCGGCCCAGCACCCCCTCCTTCGCTCGCACGACGAGCCGCCCGTCCTGGCTGGAGACCTGCGGCTTCTGCGCCTCATCGTAGCGGACGAACACCACGCCCTTCTCGCGGGCCTGGCAGTAAAGCCGCTCGTTCAGCCCGTAGACGCGCATGTCGCGGTAGAGGACATGGACGCGAGCCTTCGGGTTGAGTTCTCTCAACCACGTTGCATTCTTGACGGCCGTGCCGCAGCAGATGCGGCTGCAGTACGGGTGCGCGTCGTCGCGCGAGCCCACGCACTGTATCATCACCACGGACTTGAGTCGCCCGATCCCGGCGGCGTCCCCGGCGGCCAACATGCCTTCGAATCTCGTCTGCGTCACCACCCGGCTGTCCTTGCCGTAGAGATACTCCTTCGGCACGTGCTCGCGCGCGCCGGCCGCGACTATCACAACCCCGTGCGCGATCTCGCCGTCCTCGCCTGCAAGCTCCGTCCGGAAGTTGCCGACAAAGCCCGATATCTGGCGAATGCGCGTGCCCAGGTGGACGGTGATCCCGTCGTGCGCCTCGACCTTCTTGATGAGCGCGTCCATGAACGGGCCGGCGCGCTCGCCACCGAGCGCTCGGTGGACGTTGCGCAGGTGCCCGCCGAGCCGGGCATCGCGCTCGACGAGGTGAACGGGATATCCCTGGGCCGCGAGGTCGAGCGCGGCAATCATGCCTGCCAGCCCGCCGCCGACCACGAGCGCGGCGTGGTTGACGCCGAGCGTGCTCCGGGAAAGAGGTTCAAGCCGGGCGGCCTTGGCCGTAGCCATGCGCACGAGTTCTTTGGCCTTCTGAGTGGCCTTCTCGGGCGCGCCCTGGTGGACCCACGAGCACTGCTCGCGTATGTTCGTCATCTCGAAGAGGTACGGATTCAGCCCGCACGCCTTGAGCGTGCCCTGAAAGAGCGGCTCGTGCGTGCGCGGCGTGCACGCTGCCACGGTCACGCGCGTGAGCTTCTTCTCCCTGATAGCCTCGGAGATCGTCTTCTGCGAATCCTTTGCGCAAGCGAAGAGGAACTCCTGCGCGTGCACAACCTTCGGAAGGGAAGCGGCGTATTCCACAACGGCGGGAACGTCCACAGTCGAGGCGATGTTGATCCCGCAACGGCACACGAAGACGCCGATGCGCGTCGGCTCGCCGCGCAGGTCAATAGGCTCGGGCAGTGCGACCTTGAGGTTCCTGGGCTCGAAACCGCTCAGCGCGGCGAGCGCAGCACTGCTCGCTCCGCTCGCCTGGATCACGCACTCGGGGATGTCCTTCGGACCGGAGGCGGTGCCGCAGACGAACACGCCCGGGCGCGAGCTGTCAAGGGGCGCAAAGGCGGAAGTCGTCACGAATCCGTTCTGGTCCGCGCGCAGCCGCAGGCGCCGGATGACGCTTCGCACGGGCTCGCCCGCCGAAAGCCCAACTGAGAGCACCAGGAGGTCGAAGGACTCCTCGCGGATGGAGCCGTCGTCGGCGTTGTACCGGACGCGCAGGTTCTCCGTTTCCGGCTCCGGCTCGACGGAGGAGACCCGGGCGCGCAGGAACCGCACGTCGTGCTCATGTGTCGCGCGGTCCACGAACCGGTCGAAGCCCTTGCCATAGGCGCGCACGTCCATGCAGAAGACCGTGCTCTCGACCCCGCGCAGGTGCTCGGTGAGGACAATCGAGTCCTTCGCGGCTTGCATACAGCAAACGGCCGAGCAGTAGTCGTTGCCTATCTGCATGTCCCGCGAGCCGACGCACTGGATGAAGGCGACTCGCTCCGGCTCCTTTCCATCGGACGGGCGCTGGACGTGGCCCTGCGTCGGCCCGGAAGCGCTCAACAGACGCTCGAGTTCGATGCTTGTCACGACGTTCGGGAAGGTGTGGTACCCGTACTCGTCCTTGAGCGTCGCGTCGAACTCCTCCGAGCCAAGCGCGAGGATGACGGCCCCGACCACGAACTCCACGTCCTGGGGCTTCTGCTCGTAGTCAATGGCGTCCGCATGGCAGAGCTTCTTGCAGACGCCGCACCGGCCGCGCGTCAGATAGAGGCAATGCGCGGCGTCAATAATCGGCACGGCGGGCACGGCCTGCGGGAAGGGGATGCGGATGCAGCGCGTCCTGCTCAGCCCTTTGTTGTGCGGGTCGGAGAGGCGAACCGGGCACCTCGTGGTGCAGATGCCGCAGCCGGTGCACTTCGCCTCATCCACATAGCGCGGATGCTTGCGGAGGCTCGCGGTGAACTGGGGCGCGTCGCCTTCCAGGGCGAGCAGTTCGGTGTTGGTCAGCAGGTTGATGTTCGGATGCTCGCTTACCTCCACGAGCTTCGGCGAGAGGATGCACATGGCGCAGTCGTTCGTCGGGAAGGTCTTGTCGAGCTGCGCCATGCGCCCCCCGATGCTCGGGCCGCTTTCGACGAGGAACACCTCGGTCCCGGCCTCGGCCAGGTCAAGGGAGGCCTGAATGCCGGCGATGCCGCCGCCGATGACAAGTGCCTGCTTATGCACGCTCACGCTCCCAATCTGGCGGCAGCCCGCGCGTGCTTGCGCTGGGTGGCCGCCACAATCTTGGCCATCATCTCCGTGGTCGCGCCGCGGCCGTGCTCGCGGTTCCTGAAGGAAAGCTCCTCAATAGCGCCGTCCTGTTTCGCGCGGTTGTACAGGGCCTCCCCCGCGGTAGTCCGCAGGACGGTGGTGGTATAGCCGTCCGGCGAGCCGACGCCGCCGCAGGAGATGTCCGCGTATTCGTTCGCAAAATCCGCGCAGGCGAAGCAAGCCGGCCGGGCGAACTCGTCCATGACATCGAACGGAATGCAGACGGTTTCCTTCCTGTCCGTCGTCACGACGATGTCGTCTTTGATGTTCAGCTTCCGTACCTGCCCCAGCCTGGCGGAGAGCTTCTTCTCCAGGGCGCGCCGCGTCCCGGCGTCGAAGGAGAAGCTCTCCATGCAGAACAGCCCGATGGTCAGGGCGATGCTGTCCGCCGGCAGCACCCTCAGGAGCTGCATCTTCTTCATCGTGAAGACCTGACACGGCGTGCCCACGAGAGCTATCTTTGTAAGGTCGCGCTTTCCAAGGGACTTGACCTGGCGCACGCTGGGGGAGAACGTCGTGTACTGCTCTCCTACCTTGGGGAGGTGGTGAGACTCCTCGAAGTGCGAGCCGGCGGCCTGGATCAGGTCCTCGGCCGTCATGGCCACCATCGGCTCGCGCGACAGAGGCCCGACCCTTCGCGAGACGATGGCAGCCTGGATCAGGTGGTGCTTGAGCGCGTGGGTCAGGAGCGCAGTAACGACGCCGCCGTCGGTAGCCACGCGCCGGACCTTGCGCGAGTGGGCCCTGGCGGACACGAGCTTGCGGTACGCGCCGATCGGCGGCTTCCAGCCGGTCTTCTGCCGAAGCTCCTGGTCGAGCACCTTGACCTGGGGGCAGATGAGGTAGCAGATGCCGCAGTGCAGGCATTTGGACTCATCCGTCATGACGGGCGCGCCGTCTTCGCCGGCGCGGAGGGCGTTGAACTCGCCCGCCGAGCAGAACGCGACGCACCCGCCGCATTTCCCGCAGATGCCCTTCTTCTGCACCTCGGTTGCGAGGTCCTGGAACCCTTTGACGTCTGTGTTCATGTGCCCATCCCTTGCAGTTCCGCGTCCACCTTGCTCCGGAAGGCCTCTAACAACTCCGACCGCTTGTCGAAGCTGTACCGGATGAGGTCGTGCCGGAGGGTCTGAGAAAGGCGGTCCAAGTCTTCAATGCGCTTCAGGATGTCGGCAGGAGCGTGACGGCCCTTCACCGCCATGTAGCGCAGGGCCCGCATGACGTCGGTGAAGTTCACCTTCTGCGGGCAGCGCGCATAGCACCGGTAGCAGATGAGGCAGTACCAGATGCGCGGCGAGGAAAGCACCTCCTCGCGCATCCCGAAGAGGATCTGCCGGATGATCTTCCTCGGATTGTAGTCAGGATCAACCTCGGTGATGGGGCATCCAGCGGCGCAGGTGCCGCAGGCGAAGCAGCGGCGGATGTGCTCGCCGCCCGGCTGGGATGCCACTTCATCGGCGAAGCTGAGGTCCAGGTCGCTCAGCGAGATGACTTGCTCCTCATCGGCCATCGGTCCGTTCTCCTTCTTCACGCCTTTTCAATATCGCAGCCGGCCGGGCTTACGGGGACGCGCTCTTCCAAAGGCGATGCGCACAGGTTCAGCACGGCCGTCACTGCGCGGTCTACAGCCCGGCACATGACCGCCGACAGGCCGGGCCGCACCTCCGGTGGAAAGCCGCTCACCTGGCCCACCACGCACGTCACGCGGACGCCCGCGAGCGCGCTCAGTTCACGGAGCAGGTTCGACGTCGGCACCTGGTGCATCGAGAAATCGTCGAGCTTGACCTCGGGCAGCTCTTCCGCCTCAATGCACCAGACCTCTCCCGCGGCGCGTCCCATGTCCACCGCGTCCACCACCACGATCCGGCGCGGCCTCACGGGCCCGAGCAGCACGTCGAACAGCACCTTGCGCGCGCCGCTCCCCACGTCGAGCGCGCACACGCCGGCGGGCAGGCCCGGTGCCTCGTGCAGGCGGCGCGCCACGGCGGGGCCGAACCCGTCATCCCCGAAGAGGTCGTTGCCGCAGCCGAGCACCAGCGTCTCGCAGGCGCAATGGTCAGGAATGGCTCTTCCGGTCATGTCAGAAGGCGCCTTTTTTCAAATTCGCAGTTTCAGCAATTCGCCAGCGTGTCGAGCAACTGGCCCGCATGGTCGTAGATCTCCACTTTCACCGGCAGCGTGCCGTCCAGTGCGTGCGTCGCGCATGAGAGGCACGGATCGTACGCGCGGATGGCCATCTCAACCTGGTTCAGGACGCCCTGATCGTAGCGCCCTTCCTTGATGAGAGAGACCGCCGCCTGCTTGACGGACATGTTGATCGGCGCGTTGTTGTGGGTCGTGCCGACGATGAGGTTCACGTCGGTGACCATGCCCTGATCGTCCGTCTCGTAGTCGTGGATCAGTGTCCCGCGCGGAGCTTCGACGCACCCGACGCCTCGCGCCGCCCGCGGCTTGACCGGGGTGCGGACGTCCTTGCTGGTGATCTCCGGGTCGTTGAGGAGCTGAATCGCAAGCTCGGCGTTGTAGAGCAGCTCGATCAGCCGCGCGTAGTGGTACAGCAGGGTCTGCTGGACAGGTCGCCCGAACGCGGCCCGGTACTCCTCGAACTCCGCCTGGGCCAGAGGCGTGGTGATCCTGTCGCACACGTTAAGGCGCGCGAGCGTGTTCGTCCGGTAGATGCCCTTCGGCGCCGCCGGGTCCATGTCGAAGCCCTCGTTCCACGCCTTCGCATACGGGAACTTGAGATACGACCACGGCAGCACCCTCTCGCTGAGGAACTGGGTGTACTGGTCGTAGGCGAAGTCGGTGTACGACCCGTCCGGCTTCATGAGACGGAGCTTGCCGTCGTACAGGTTGAGCGCGCCATCGTCGCTGACCGTGCCGAGGAACCCGGTCTTGATGACCCCGAGGGTCTTGATGGCGTCGAGGTACTTCGGAAAGATGCTCTTCTTGGCAAAGCCCATGGCGAACTTGGCAAACTCGAGGACCTCTTCGGCCATGTGCAACACGCGCCGGCGCTCATCCTCAGTGAGGGGTTTGCTGAACCCGCCCGGCACGGCGGTGACCGGATGGATGGACTTCCCGGAGACGATGTTCAGCATCTGGGCGCCGAGATGGCGGTTGCGGATGACCTGTTTGGCGATCTCGGGATTGGCCTGCGCGATGCCCAGGACGTTCCGGACGGCATAGTCGGCGCTAGGCCCCATCACGAAGTCGGCGCCAGAGAGGAAGAAGAAATGGAGGATGTGCTCCTCCGTGTAGGCGATAGCGTTGCACAGCTCCCGCAGCTTGCGGCCGGCGCTGGGAGGCTTGACGCCGAAGACGGCGTCGTTGGCCTTCGCCGAGGCCAGGTGGTGCGACCACGGGCAGACGCCGCAGATGCTGGTGACGATGCGCGGCAGTTCCTCGACGGGACGGCCGATGCAGAACTTCTCGAAGCCGCGCAGCTCCACAACGTTCACCTGCGTGTCGGCCACGTTGCCGACATCGTCGAGCTTGATGCTGATCTTGGCGTGACCTTCAATGCGGGTCACGGGGGCGATTGTGATCGTCTTGCCCATGGTTCGTTATCTCCGTGCCGAAGGCTGTTGAGGAAGGGGACGAAGCCGGTTCTGCGCGCCGATGTACCGGTTCAGTAACGCGCGCCGATCCAAGACCTGTTTTGCATCGAGGCCGATCGAGGTGAGCGCGCCCATCATGTCCACGAGCGGATTGGCGCCCTTGCGGATCGGCCCGAAGCAACCGCGGCACGGCATGTAGCCCTTGACGCACCGGGGCACTTTCACGCCGCCCTCGGCATCGGAACCCGTGGCGCATCCCGCGCGCGTCACCGGCCCGAGGCAGAGGATGCCCTGCTCCATGAAGCAGCGTGTATTCTCCCACGGCGCGTCCTGCTTGAACTCGAGGGCCCTCAGCGGACGGTCAATCGTGCCGCCGGAAGCTTTCTTCTCGCGCTTGACCGGGCACTCGTCACAGACGCTGCGCTCCGGCAGCACGAACGGTTTCCCGTTCAGCAAGGCCGTAAGCGCCTCGGCGATGAGCGCCGGAGTCGTGGGGCAGCCGGGGATATACGCGTCCACCTTCACGACCTCGTCCACCGCCTTGATTAAGTCGAGGAGGGGCGGCAGGTCCTTGCTCGGGGTATCCGCAGACTCGGTCGTCTTGGAGCCGCGGTAAACCTTGTCGTACAGCTCATCGAGCTTGAACATATTGGCCAGGGCGGGGATGCCGCCGAAACAGGCGCACGAGCCCAGCGCCACGAGCGTCTTGCACGACTTGCGCATGGCCTGGGCGACGTGCAGCTCCTTTTCGTTCCTCACACCGCCGCTGATGATCCCCACGTCGGCCTGCGGAATCTCCAGGTCAGAGCCCTCGCCCGTCTGGCCGAAGTACTTATGGTCCATGAGCACGGGCATGTGCACGAACTGGAGTTGGGGCAGCAGGTCGAGGAGCGGCTCCCCGATGTCGAGGATAGTCACCTCGCACCCGCCGCAGATGTTCAACCATTCCTCTGCAACCTTTACAGGCATTTACGGCCTCCTTTTTCACACCGTAGCGCTGTGCGCTTTCAGGCCGGGGGCGGTTCGCCCTCGACCACCACTCCCGTCACCACCCTCCTGGTGTAGACGAGGTAATTGCCATCCTCTTCGACGCTCTGCGTTTCGAAGCCTTTGCCTTCGTATTCCTTTTGCCTCGCGTCGGCTGCATCGCGGGACGCGTGGACTTCGCCGTCCCACATGAACTTGCGCGCCTCGAAGAGCCGGACGTTTTGCGGCGCCATGTCCTCCTCCTATGTCGCCCTGTACGGGCTCGGCCCGATGGCCTTGATGGCTTCCACCATGTCCGTCATCACCTGGGCGAAGCGCGGTCCCTCCGACGCAGAGACCCACTCCAGGCGGAAGCGCTCCCGCTCCAGGCCGAAGTCTTCGAGCATCAGCTCGATGGCCTCCGCCCGCTTCTGCGCTTTCAGGTTGCCCTCTAAATAATGGCAGTCGCCGGGATGACAGCCGCAGATCATGACGCCGTCCGCGCCCTTGCTCAGTGCGTCCATGACGAAGTTCGGGTGGACCATGCCGGAGCACATCACGCGCACGATGCGGACGTTGGGCGGGTACTGAAGACGCGAAGTGCCCGCCAGGTCCGCCCCGGCGTAGGAGCACCAGTTACAGCAGAATGCGATGATGATCGGCTCGAACCCGTCTTCGCTCATCTTTTCCCCTCGTCCATGCCACGGCCTCGAACGCCTATGGTTCGAGGGCGGCCTCAACCATGGCCGCGATCTGATCCACCTTGTAGTGACGCACGAATATGCCGCGCTTAGGGCAGGTTGCCTGGCAGACGCCACAGCCCTTGCAGAGCGCCTCGTTTCTCTCAACCGTCTTCTTGATTCCGCCGTCGCGCATGTACTCGATAAGTGCCAGAGCCTTGTAAGGACACGGGTCAATGCAGTACGCGCAGCCGTCGCAGTTCTCGTCTATGACCTCGGAAATGGTGGACTCCACCGGCAGCTCATCCTTCGCAAGGATCGTGGCGGCGCGGCAGGCCGCGGCCTTGGCCTGCGATATCGTCTCGTCAAGGCCCTTGGGCGCATGGGCCAGGCCGCAAAGGAACACTCCGTCAGTTGCGAAGTCCACCGGACGCAGCTTGAGGTGCGCCTCGAGGAAGAAGCGGTCCTGGTTGAGCGGCACCTTGAGCATCTGGGCGAGTTCCTGCCCGTCCGCCCTCGGCACAATGCCGGCGGAGAGGACCAGCAGGCCGCAGTCTATCGCCAGGTTCCTCTCGAGGATCGGGTCCCAGGCCTCGACGCGGAGCGCGCCCTCCACGGCGGAAACGGCCGGTTTGCGCTCGGGCTCGTAGCGGATGAACCGCACGCCCTTCTCCCGGGCCAGCCGGTAGAGGCGCTCGCCGAAGCCGTAAGTCCGGATGTCGCGGTAGAGGACGAACACGCTCGCCTCCGGCCGAAGCTCTTTCAGCTTCAGGGCGTTGCGAACGGCATGGCTGCAGCATATCCGGCTGCAGTAGGGCCTCTGATCGTCACGCGAGCCGACGCACTGGATCATGACGACTGTGTCCGCCGTGACGTCGCCGGCCGCGAGCTTCTGCTCAAGCTCGACCTGCGTTATGACCCGCGCGTCCTGCCCATAAAGGTACTCCGCAGGCTTATGCATCTCCCCGCCGGTGGCGACGACGACCACGCCGTGCTCCACTTCCTCCGTGGCATCGTGGTTCCGCAGTTGTGTCTTGAAATTGCCGACAAAGCCGTCCACCCGGCCGACGGACGTGCTCAAATGGGTGGTGATGCCGGAATGAGTGAGGGTGCGCCGCGTCGTCTCCGCCAGGAATCCCTGCGGGTCTTGTCCGTCGAAGAGATAGCGCACGTGCTTCGCCTGGCCGCCCAACTCCGGCTCGCGCTCAACCAGGTGCACTCGGAAGCCCTGGTCGGCCAGGGCAAGCGCGGCCGTCATGCCGGCGAGCCCGCCGCCGACGACGAGTGCGCCATGGTTGAGCGGGAGCGTCCGTTCCGGCAGGCCCTCGATCAGACGGGCCTTAGCCACCGCCATCCGGACCAGCGCCCTTGCTTTCCGGGTGGCCTTCTCAGGTTCGTGCATGTGGACCCACGAGCACTGGTCGCGGATGTTGGCCATCTCGAAGAGGTACGGGTTGAGGCCTGCCTCACGGAGCATGTCCCTGAAGAGCGGCTCATGGGTCCTCGGCGTGCACGAGGCGACCACCACGCGGTTGAGGCCGTGCTCCTCGATTGCCTTCTTGATCTTGCCCTGGCTGTCCGTGGAGCAGGTGTAAAGGTTATCCTCGGCGTAAGCGACCCCGGGCAGGCCGCGGGCGTACTCCACTACTTCCGGCACGTTGACGACGCCCGCGATGTTGCGTCCGCAGTGGCAGACGAAGACGCCGACCCTCGGCTCCTCGCCCGACACATCCCGCTCGGGGGGGTACTGTTTGGGTTTGACCATGCTGCCGCGCGCCTCAGCGAGAAGGCCCATCGCGGAGGCGGCGGCGCCGCTCGCCTGCATGACGGTCTCGGGGATGTCTTTGGGCTCGGAAAAGGTCCCGCACACGAAGACGCCCGGCCGGTTAGTGTCCAGCGGAGCGAGGCCCCGCGTGAGGCAGTAGCCCTCGTCCGTCTGTTCCACGCCCAGCCGCCGCGCCGTCTCCGCCGCGGCCGCCGCGGGCCGCATGCCGCATGAAAGGACGACCAGGTCGAACTCCTCGGCCTTGAACTCGCCGCGTTCGTTCAGGTACTTGATCCGCAGGTCCCGATCAGGGCCTACCTCTTCAACGGTGGCGGGGCGGGCCCGCACGAATCGGACGCCCTCGTCCTGCGCCCGCTGGTAGTAGGCGTCGAAGCCCTTCCCGAAGGCCCGCAGGTCCATGAAGAAGATCGTGTACTCCACGCCCGGCAGGTGCTCCTTCGCCATGAGCGCGTGCTTCACCGCATACATGCAACAGACGGACGAACAGTAGCCTGCCTCATCCTCACGCGAGCCCACGCACTGGACGGAGGCGATGCGCTTCGGCTCCTTCCCGTCCGACGGGCGCTGGACGTGGCCCAGGTACGGGCCGCTGGCAGAAAGCACACGCTCGAACTGAAGGCTGCTGACCACGTTCGGGTACTGTCCGAACCCATACTCGGCCCGGAGGGTGTGGTCGCACAGGTCAAAGCCCGGGGCGATCAGCACAGCCCCTACTTGCAGGTCTGCGACCTCCTCGCGCTGCTCGTGGTTGATGGCCTTTGCGATACAAGCGGCCTCGCACAGCCTGCACTCGGAGCAGCCGGCGCAGTCCAGGCAGCGCGCCGCTTCCGCGAGAGCCTGCTCCTCCGTGAAGCCCAGGCTGACCTCGCCGAAGCTCCTCACCCGCTCTTCGGGCTTCGCGACGCGCATCCGCTGCCGGGAAGCCTTCGGCGGGCGGCTGCGCGGCTCGGACAGCCCAGCGGGCCGGGACAGGCCCCGGCCCGCGCGCACATCCTCCCGACGCAAATACCGGTCAATGGAGACGGCCGCCTCGTGCCCGCCCGCGATGGCTTCGATGACCGTTGCCGGCCCGCTCAGCACGTCGCCGCAGGCGAAGACTCCTTCCAGCGTGCTGCTTAGCGTCAGGGGATCGGCCTCGACGGAGCCCCAGCGCGTCAGCTTCAGCCCGGCCGAGCCCTCTGCAAAGGAAGTGGACGGCGCCTGGCTCACCGCCGGGATCAATGTGTCCACGTCGAGGCGGTACTCGGACCCCGGCACGGGCACGGGACTGCGCCGTCCGCTCTCGTCCGGCTCGCCGAGGACCATTTTCACGCATTCAAGGGCCACAACCTTCCCGGCCTCTGCGAGCACGCGCGTCGGGGCGCTCAGGTAATGGAACTCGACGCCCTCTTCCTCCGCCTCCTCGATCTCCCATGCGTTCGCCGGCATCTCATCACGCGTGCGCCGGTAGAGGACGAAGGCCTTTGCGCCAAGCCGCAGCGCGGTGCGAACGGAGTCAATGGCGACGTTCCCGCCTCCGATGACGGCCACGCGCTGACCCAGCCTCACCTCCTCGCCCAGGTTCACGCGGCGGAGGAAATCCACGCCGTGGATGACGCCTTCGGCGTCCTCGCCGTCCACGCCGAGCCTGCGGCTCTTGTGTGCGCCCGTGGCCAGCAAGACCGCCTTATAGCCCTGTCCTTTCAGGTCCTCGATGCTCAGGTCCCGTCCGAGGCTCACCCCGGTCCGCAGTTCCACGCCCACGGAGAGGATGCGGTTGATCTCTTTCTCCAGCACGTTCCGAGGCAGACGGTAGGCCGGGATGCCGACGCGCAACATGCCGCCCGGCACAGACAGGGCTTCGAAGATCGTCACGGGATAGCCGAGCCGCCCCAGGTCCCAGGCCGCCGTCAGGCCTGCGGGCCCCGAGCCGACGATCGCGACGCGCTCAGGGCGCGCCTCCGCAACGACCGGCGGGGGCACCTGGTCTAAGTAGTGATCGGCTGCATATCGCTTGAGGGCATCTATGGAGACTGGCTCGTCAATCTGGCCCCGCAGGCAGGCCTCTTCGCACGGATGGTTGCAGACCCGGCCGCAGATCATGGGGAGAGGATTGCGCTCGAGGATCACCTGGAGGGCTTCTGCGAACTTGCCCCGGCGCATGAGCGCCACGTAGCCATGCACGTTTACCCCGGCCGGGCAGGTCACCTTGCACGGGGACTTCAGCTCTGTCCGGTCCACGCTGAACGTGCCGGGGATCGCCTGGGGGTAAAGGCGATAGATCGCCTTTCGCACGCTGAGCGCCTCGTTGAAGCGGTCCGGGATCTCCACGGGGCAGACCTTCTCGCATTCACCGCAGCCCGTGCATTTCACGGAATCCACGTAGCCGGGCCGCCTGCGCAGCCTCACGGTGAAGTTGCCCGGCTCGCCGGAGATTTCTTCCACGTCCGCGAGGGTCAGGAGTTCCACGTCCTTATGACGGCTGAGCTGAGCAAGGCGAGGGGCAAGCGTGCACATGGCGCAATCGTTGGTGGGAAAGGTCTTGTCGAGCTGTGCCATCGCGCCGCCGATGGCAGGCCCCTTCTCCACAAGGTAGACCTTGAACCTGCTCTCGGCCAGGTCGAGGGCAGCCTGCATGCCGCCGATGCCGCCGCCCACGACCATAACGGCGCCGAGCTTTCCGTTGCCCGTTTGGGAGTCCATGCTTGCCTCCATGGCGGCTGACCTCATGACCCCTTCGGCCTGAGCGGCGCGCCGGCCTCGCCGGCGCTTGAGCGTGGAATGTAAATGCGGAACTCCGAACCTTCGCCCGGCGCGGTCGCCACCTCAATCCTGCCGCCGTGCGCCTCAGCGATCCGCCTGGCAATGGGTAGGCCGAGCCCCGTCCCGGGGATGCCCTTTTGCGCCTTGCCCCTGTAGAAAGGCTCGAATATATGCTCCATGTCCTCAGGGCTGATGCCCGGGCCCGTATCACGCACGGCGACCCGGGCCTCCTCCGCCGTCCCATCCACCGCCACTGTCACGGAGCCTCCGCCAGGGGTATAGCGAACGGCGTTATCAAGGATGCTGGCGAGGAGTTCGTCCAGGGCATCGGGATCGGCGCGGATCGTGCCGGCGTCGGCTGCCACGACGGGCCGGATTGTAAGCTTCTCCGCCGCCGCCTGCTGCCGGACGCGCTCCACGGCGGACCGGACAAGCTCTGCTACGTCAACCGTCTTGACCTCCTGGATGCCCTTGCCCTGCTCCAGGCGCGAGAGCACGAGCCAGTCGTCCACGAACTTCATCATCTGGTCTGCTCGCTGGGCGGCGATCTCGATCATGCCCCTGGCGCGCGCGCTGATGTCGCCGGCGTAGCCCTGCAAGACCACCTCGACGCATTGCCGCAGCACGGCCAGCGGCGCTTTGAACTGGTGCGCCAGCATGGCCAGGTGAAGCTCCGGCGCCGGCGCCCGGCCGTGCAGCAGGGCGGAGGCACGCAAGGCCGCCGAGCGATGTTCGACGCCGCGCCGGACGACCGCGCGCAGCTCCGTAGGCTTAAAGGGCTTCGGGAGGAAGTCGTAGGCGCCGGCCTTCATCGCCTCCACCGCCACTTCGAGCGTTGCGTAACCCGTGATCACGATGGCGACGACCTCCGGGTCCAGGGCCTTCACCGAGCCCAGGTAAGCGATGCCGTCCATGCCGGGCATCTTCAGGTCCACCAAGATGAGGTCAGGCGCGTGACGGCTCGCCAGTTCCAGCCCCGTCTGCCCGTCGTCGGCGGTCATCACTTCGAGGCCTTCCTGGCCCAGGATCTGGCCGCAGGCGTCGCGCATCCATTCCTCATCGTCAACGACGAGGACCCTGGACGGCCGTGCGTGCCGCGAAGGCTTTTCTCTGTCGCTTCCCATTTTCTAAGGCCCCGCCGGGATGAGCCTTCTCAACTCGGAAAAGAGAAGCTCCGGCGCCACGGGCTTTCTCAGATAGCCGTCCACAGGAAAGAGTTCGGGATCCGGGCCTGGCGGATGGTGAAGCCCGATCCGCTGCTCGATGGCCGAGATGCCGACTATGGGCGTGTGCTTGATCTGCGGGTCACGCCGGGCCTCACGGCAGAACTCGAAGCCTGCCGTGCTGCTGCCCATGATGATGTCCAGAAGGATGGCGTCGGGCCTCTCGCGTCGCGCCCGGTCAAGGCCCTCGGGCTCTGAGTACGCCGAGATCATGCGGTACCCCGCCGGCTCCAGGAGCGCCCGAACGATGTCGTGAAAGTCAGGGTCATCGTCTACGATGAGGACCTTTGGGGTCTGGCGGGGCGCGCCGGGCCGCGGCGAGCCGAGCGCTTCTTCGACTGCGGCGACCAGTTCGGCCGGGTCCTCCGAGCTTATGTAATAATAGAACACGTCCAGGGACCGCACCTGCGCCTCCAGGTCGCGGGTGTTCTCCGGCGCCGTGAATATGATTCTGGCGTGCGGACAGAGTCTCTGGAAGACCTGGATTGCCTTCAGCCCCGGCAGGTCTGCAACTTCCACATCCACGATTACGCACACGTTCGGGCCGTCGCGGACAACCCCAACGGCCTCTGACAAGTTCGCCACGGATGCAGTCACCTGCCATCCGGCCTCCACGAGCGCGCCGACGAAACTCTCCCTCCGTGCTGAATCCCCGCACACCACCAATAGCATCGTGGTTGACATAGCAAGACCCATCCGACCGATGTCCTTTTGCGAAGCGCATGCCGCCGGCAGCGGCAGGGCATCTGCTGCCTTGCCAGAGCCGCTCAACGGGGCTGTGGCTCGATGGGGCTGCTTGAGAACATGTATGTAAGGTGGCTACCGCCAATGGTTTATAGACGCCTTGCTGGCGACGCGGCGGGGGGTAGGATGGCGGCTGAGATGGAGAGGAGGACGAATGGAATGGCGACTGTGGGAATTCGATGGCGTGGCGATTAGCCACAGCTATGAGGCATAATGCCCCAGGGCGGGGATCACTTCAGGCCATAGGCGCGCAGCTTACGCCAGAGCGTCTTGCGATCAATCCCAAGCGTCTTGGCGGCTGCGCTTCGGTTGCCCTGGTGATGGCCGAGCACGCGGGCGATGTGTTCGCGCTCGACGTGACTGAGTGCAACGAGGCCATCGGCCTTTGCGTCCGGCTTAAGGACCGGGCCGTAGTAGAGCAGGTCGGCAGAGGTGATCATGTCGCCGGACGAGAGGACGACCGCGCGCTCGACGGCGTTCTCCAGCTCCCTGACGTTGCCGGGCCAGTCGTGCTTCATGAGCGCGTCGAGCGCTTCCGCCGTGAACCCGTGCAGTTTCCTGGCGCGGCCGGTCTGTTTCTTCTCAAGGAAGTAGCGGGCCAGAAGAGGGATGTCCTCGCGCCTCTGGCGGAGGGGAGGCAGGACGATCGGCACGACGCAGAGCCTGTAGAAAAGATCTTCCCGGAAGCGGCCCTCCCGGATTTCCTCGTGGAGGTCCCGGCTGGTGGCGGCGATGATCCTGACGTCCACGGGGATCACCTGGGCGGCGCCGACGCGGGTGAACTCACGCTCCTGGATGACGCGGAGCAGCTTCGCCTGGATGTCGGGGTTCACGTTCGCAATCTCGTCGAAGAATATCGTGCCCCCGTCGGCCAGCTCGAAACGACCGTGCTTGGTGCTCGTCGCGCCGGTGAAGGAGCCCTTGACGTGGCCGAACAGCTCGCTTTCGAAGAGCGTGCCGACGAGCGAGCCGCAGTCAACCGTGACGAAGGGCTTCTCGCGGCGCGGGCTGTGGTCCCGAATGGCACGCGCGATGAGTTCCTTGCCCGTGCCGGACTCGCCCGTGATGAGCACCGTGCTGTCGGTCGGGCCGGCGCGCCGCACGAGTTCGTATATCTGCCGCATGGCCTCGGTTTCGCCGATGAGCCCGTAGTCCCCGCCGAGCCGGTCCTCGAGTTGCGACTTGAGCAGGATGTTCTCTTTGGCCATGCGCGCGCCACGCAGCGTGCGGCGCACGGTGAGCCTCAGCAGGTCGGGCGGAAAGGGCTTCAGGAGGAAATCCGTCGCGCCCAGCTTCATGGCGGCTACGGCCGACTCGACCGTCCCGTAGCCGGTGATGACGACGACCGCCGTGCCGGGGCTCTCGGACTCCATGCGGCGCAGTATTTCCATCCCGTCCACGCCCGGCACTTTCAGGTCGAGGATCATGAGGTCGAAGGACTCCCGGCGCACCATCTCCAGCGCCCCGTCCCCGGTGGAGGCCTCCTTCAGGACGAAGCCGTCAGCGCCCAGGATCTGGCGGCACGCGTCCCGCATCCACTCTTCGTCGTCCACGACCAGAATGCTCGCCTGATCGCTCATAAGGCGCCCTCCTGCGCTCCGGCGGCGGGCAGGCGCACCGTGAACGTCGTGCCCGCGCCGGGGCGGCTCTCGACCTCGACCGCGCCGCCGTGCCGCTCGATGATGCCGTAGACGATAGCCAGGCCGAGGCCCGTCCCATGTCCCTCCTTCTTGGTGGTGAAGAACGGCTCGAAGAGCCGCTCGAGGTTCTCCGGCGCGATGCCGCACCCCGTGTCCTTGAAGCTCACGGCTGCCATCCCGTGCGCGCTGTCATGCCAGCTTCGGACCGTGATCGAGCCGGCGCCGCTGATGGCTTCGGCGGCGTTGACAAGGATGTTGGTGAAGGCCTGCTGAAGCTGCGCGGCATCGCAGGTGGTCTCGAGGGGCTCGGAGCTGAGGTCGAGGACAACCTCAATGTCCGCAAAGCGCGGCTGGCCCTTCAGGGTGTCATAGGACGATTGAACAACGGCGTTCAGGTCGGCGGACTGTCGGACGCCTGGCACTAGGCGCGCGAAGCTGAGGAGGCCGCGGACGATCTCCTGGCAGCGAGTGGCCTCGCGGACGATCTTCTGCAAATTGGCGCGGCCGGGGAAGTCTTCCTGAATGTTCTCCAGCAGGAGGTGGCTGTAAACGATGACGCCGCCAAGGGGGTTGTTGATCTCGTGTGCGACGCTGGCCGCCATGCGGCCCAGGGAGGACATTTTTTCCGACTGAATGAGCCGGGCCTGGAGCGTCTTCAATTCGCGGTAGGCCTTTGCCCGCTCGGCGGCTTCCTGGCGTTCAGCGGCGACGGCCGCCCGCGCCTCGGCTAACAGCCGCTTCGTTTCGCGCAGGTCGGTCGCCACGAGGACGGTCCCGCTTGCCGCCCCCGTCGGGTGCCGCATCAGCGACACGTGAAGGCTCACGGGTATCTCCTCACCCCCCTTGGCCCTCAAGATGCTTTCCAGGTCGGTAACACTTCCCGTGGTCCGAAGCCGGCTCCACGCGCCCAGGCCGTGAAGTCCGGGAGAGGGGGCTTGGTTTGCGAATATCGTCCCGAGCGGTTCGCCGAGGAGTTCATCACTTCGATACCCCAGAAGGCGGCAGCATGCGTCGTTGGCGAGCGTGATCTTGAGGTCAGAGTCAGCGACGACGAGCAGGTTCGTCATGCTGCGGATAATGTTGTCCACGAACGCCTTGGCCTGGAGCAGCTCTTCGTTCTTCTTTTCCACGTCAGTCTGCGCCTGGGCCAGGCCGGCGTAGAGCGATTCCATCTTCCGGATGATCTCTATCCAGAGGCTTTCTTCCGCCTGTGGACTGGATATCTCAGGTGCGCCGGCCATGGCATGTCTCTCCTCGCGCCCCCCGGCGTCCTCAGTGCACCGTGCAGAAGAGGCACGGATCGAATGACTTGACGACCAGCGACATCACCACGGGGTGATCGGGATCGGGCACGGGGGTTCCGGTCAGAGCCGCTTCGAGGGGCCCGGGACGGTCCTCTGAGTCCCGGGGCGAAAGGTTCCAGCCCGTGGGCGTGATGATCTGATAGTTGTGGACCTTGCCTCCTTCGGCCCGGAGCCAGTGGCCAAGGATGCCCCGCGGGGCCTCAACGACGCCGGCGCCGGAACCGTGCTCTATGCGCGGCGTCTCGCGGCAGAAGGGCGCGCCCGGGTCCACCTCGCCCAGCCATGTGCGGATCTGTCGCAACAGGCGGACGGCTTCGTGCAACCGGGCCACTTCGCGCACGAACGCCGACGGTCCGTGCCTGCGCATCAGGTCGGTGATCAGTGGGTCCTGGTCGTTGGCCATGCGGGCCAGTGGCCCGGCCTCGGCAGGCAGGCCCGCGTAGCGCGGTGCCTTAGCCCAACTGTAGGCATCAGGCCGCTCCGGGGCCGGGTCCGTCTCGCCGTCTAACGGATGGACTCCGCCCTCATAGGGGTCGTACCAGGAATACTTGACGTGCTCGAGGATGCGGTCCGGGCAGAACTCGCCGGGTGCGCCGTCATGGAAGCCCGGCTTCATCAACGTCTTGCCCGTGGGATCGGGCCAGCCGCCGCTCGAAATGAAGCGGGCCGGCCAAGTCCCGATCTTATCCAGGCCGTGTTTGAGGAAGAGGGAGAGGAAGATGCCCATGTCGCTGGCAGCGCACTGGCTCTGACCGAGCCAGCGATCCAGGTCGGACGCCCTCCGTAAAGCGAGCCACTCATCGGGCTCGCACCCGATCACCTGTTGCTTGATGAACTCTATGAACTCGTCGAGCAGGCCCTGCGCTCGGCGGATTTCGCTTGCGTCCATGGGCCGGGTAACGCCGCCGGGCTGGATCGCCAGGGTGTTGGGCCATTTGCCGCAGACCAGCCCAAGCACGCCGAGTATCTGCTCGCGGGCGCGCAGTGCGCGGGCGAACGAAGGCCCGCTCGGCGGCAGGAAACGCTGCGCGGCCTTGTCGCCGGGCGCGACTGCTGCAAGATCGGGCGCGAAAGACAGATAGAACTGCGTAAGATGGCTGAGAACGGCTTCGATGGCGAGCATCACGTTGCTTGCGACGTGCGCGTTGCGCGGCACCGTGAGCCCGGCGAGCGCCCGGACCGCGCCTGCCGCCGCCGCCGAGTGGCTGACGCCACACTGCCCGCAGACGCGGCAGGTGATGACAATGGCGTCCATGGGGTCGCGCCCCCGCACCATCGGCTCGAAGCCCCTGTAGAGGGTGCCGGAAGCCCGAGCGGAAGCGATGCGCCCGTCCTCGATCTCCACCTTGACTTGCAGATCGCCTTCGAGGCGCGCGAACGGGCTAAACACGATTGTCTTAGTGACCATCTTCGGGCGGGCGCTCCTTGCCCGGCCAGGCTGGTTTGAACGAGACCGCATTGCGCCGCAGCCGCTCGGGACAGGCCAGTTTCGACAGGCCACTGATGCCGACGTACCACGCCTTCGGCACGTCCAATGGCAGGCTTGTGGGAATGCCGTCTATCTTGGCCGTCTCGAAGAACGGCACGAAGCCGTCGGGGAAGAGGGGCGACGTACACGAGAGGCACGGGAAGCCCCCGCGCGTGCAACTGCCCGTGCGGGCGAGCCAGAGCCGCTCATTGCAGTCCGACTCGCAGAGCGTGCCCTTGCAGCCCAGGTTCTCGAAGAGGCATCCCTGCTGGGAATAGGCGGCTGCCGAGGCCTTGAACTCGTAGTACTCGTTGCGTGGGCACGCGTGATGGGCCAGCTTCGCATAAAAAGCGCGCGGCCGGTTGAACCGGTCCAGGTTCTCTTCGGAGAGCCGGTCGGCGCGCAGGGCCCATAAGGTGCCGATGATCCAGTCCGGGTGGGCCGGGCACCCGGGAACGTTGACGACAGGCAGGCCGGCGCGGCTGCGGTAGTCTTCGCCGAGCAGGCCGCCTATCTCGTTTCGGGAGTACTGGAGGCCCGTGGCGCCCATAGGGTTGCGGCCGCAGGCCATCACCCCGCCGAAGGAGGCACACGTGCCCACTGCGACGGTGTAGTCGGCCGAGCGAGCGATCGCCCGTATCCATTCGGCAAGGGGCTTGCCCGAGACCGTCGTCGAGCACTGGGGCCCGGTAAGGTAGGTCGCGCCCTCAACCGCCAATAGCTCGATGCGGATTTCGCCGGCGGCGTAGGCATTGAGGACTTGCTCCATGTTGCCGTGCGCCTGGTCGTGGAGATAGGCATGCCCCAGGACGTTGACGTCCAGGGTGCGCATGGCCGCGAGGAGATTGGGGTGGTCGGAGTTCAGCAGGGAGACGGTCTCGCCGCCGCAGCACGCCGCCTGAATCCAGAGGAGATTCGCCACAGGGCTTCCCTCCTTACTGAGGCATTATTCCCCAGGGCCTAATAATCAGTGTACTTCTTTGCGGAGCCATGTCAATACCGAGGATAGGCGGTGCGCCCGGTGGAGAGCGGCGGGATCGGCGAAAGGAAGGCTGAGCACGGCAGCGGGCGAAGGCGGGCGGTGACAGGCTAATCCGTTCGGTGCGCGCCGAGCGCTCGCCCGCACGGGCGTAGCGGGCGCGTTCAAGAACAGCGGGCAGCGGCTCGGGCAGGCGAGCGAACCGACCTGAAGGCAGTGGCGCCGATGGCCGCGCGAGTCTACAGGAGGTCCGCGACGGTTCTCAGCAGGAGCTTGGGATCCACCGGCTTTTCCAAGAACTTGTCAACCGGCAGGTAGTCATATGACTCCTGGGGTCCCGGCCGCAGGTCCAGACCCACCTTCTGCCTGATGCCGGTGAGCATGATGATGGGCATGTCCTTGAGCTTCTGGTCTGCGCGGAACCGGTGAGTTAGTTGAACGCCTTCGCCGACGGAGTCCATGACGACGTCAACGATCGCCAGGTCAGGGGGGGCTTTCTGGGCTTTGTCCCAGGCCTCGGTGCCGTTGGCAGCCGACGTGGTACGGTAGCCTGCGGATTCGAGAATGAGTTTCAGCGTGCTGACTATGTCCTTGTCGTCGTCCACAATCAGGACTTGCTTGCCGGCCATCTCCACATTGTCCCTCCAACCCGAGAGTGGAAGCGCGGCCCGAGGCTCGCCCGCGTCTGCGGCGCCATTCTACCACAGGAAAGCAGCGGCTGCTCGCCAATCACGGCGTACACACCGAACGCCACCTCCGAATTGAAGGCCTTTGGCTGGGCATTCTCCTCTGCCGCCGACGAGCCGGCGGCGCACAGGCCGCCGGCCAGGATTGGCGCAATCAGCCAGTATTTCAATCCCCTGTTGCCCATCTGATCTCTCCTTCTTGGCGGTGCCCTGGCAGCTCACGCGAACAGGCACCGGAAGTCACCCGCCCTGAGACGCTCTGGAGCCTTGGACGCCTTGCGGCTCCCTACCGGACTACGGCCACGTTGGGCAGGGACTTCTTCAGTTGCTCAACACCCGCCTCCGTGACCTGCGTGCCCCGAAGGTCCAGGTACCGTAATTGCGTCAGGGCCTTCAGGTGTTCGAGGCCGGCGTCCGTGACCTGCGTATCCTTCAGCCAAAGCCACTGCAACCGCCTGAGCCCCTTCAGGTATTCCAGACCTGCGCCCGTGACCTGCGTTCCCTCGAGGTTCAGCTCCTGCAACACCGTCAGTCTCTTCAGGTGCTTCAGGCCTGCGCCCGTGACCTTCGTACCCATGAGTCCGAGGTAATGCAATCCCGTCAGGCCCTGCAGGTGCACCAAGCCCGCGTCCGTGACCCCCGCATTCCAGAGGTCGAGGGAGTGCAAGCCCGTCAGCCCCTTCAGGTGCTCCAAGCCCGCGTCCGTGACCTTCATGTTCCACAGGGAGAGTTCCCGCAACCCCGTTAGCCCCTTCAGGTGCTGGAGGCCCGCGTCCGTGACCTTTGTTCCGGAGAGGGTTAAGTCCTGCAACGCCGTCAGCCCATTCAGGTATTCCAGGCCCCCGTCCGTGATCTGTGCGTCCGTGAGGATGAGGCGCTGCAGCGCCGTGAGGCCCTTCAGGTGCCCAAGCTCCGCGTCCGTGGCATTTCTGAGTTTGAGGCCCGGAATCCCCTGCACCTCGACCTCCTGACCAACCTTCTCCATGTCCACGGGACGCCCTGGCTCAACGTACCACCACTGGCACGGCGGTATCGTCAGTGGCCTTTCCGAAGGAGTGCTGCCGACGACCTGGCGCCCGTCGCCGACCACCGCGTAAACATCGAAGGCCACCTGGGAATTGAAGGCCTTCGGCTGGGCTTTCTCTTCTGCTTTGGACGAGCAGGCGGCGCAGAGGAGCGTGGCCAAGATGGACGCAATCAGCAAGCACTTCCATGCCCTGCTGCCCATTTCGAGTCTCCCTTCAGGCCCGCCCCAGGTCAGACCGGTCCGGCTCAGGAAGCCGCCCGCGCAGAGACGCCCTGGAGCCTTGCACACTTTGCGGCCCGCTACCGCCATACACCCAAGTTGGGCAGGGACTTTTTCACTTGCTCAACACCCGCGGCCAACCGCCCTGGCCGCGTCCAAAACTGCCGTTGCAGCCAACAGTCTTGTGGAAGAGAGCAACAGAACCTTATCGGCCCATAATCCAAAGCACAAGGAATGCTAAAGCCCAGGCGAGGTTGCCAAGTAGTCCCATCACGCCGGGGAGCGAGGACCCGGCCCTCACGATGCTTACCACTGCCGCGACCAGTCCAATTGCGCAGAACGCGCCAAGGACTATCAAGCCGTAGACGAGACCAAGGATGCGCGCCTCACCGGTCTCCAACTGGGTGTAGACTAGGAGCACCATCACGGCGCACAGAGGGCCTATACATGCTGCGCCCAAACTGATCCAGGCAGCGGCCGACGCCCAGCCCCTCATCGGGCTGCCCCCCAATGGATCTTTTGCCACGTCATCCTCCCTAGTCCAAAAGACAAGGAATGCCACCGCACTGCGTGTTTACCATGTCGGTCACCGCGTACACATGAAAAGCCAGCGTGGAGTTGAAGGCCTGGGGCTGTGCCTTCTCTTGTGCGATGGACGAGCAGCCTGCGGCCAACAGCGCGGCGGCCAGGATTGACGCAATCACCCAGTACTTCCACGCCCTGTTGCCCATCTCCGGTTTCCTTTCAGGTGCGCTCCTGCTCGCTCAGGGGAGTCTGATGCGGGAAGTCCCCCGCGCTCAGCGCAACGTGGTGATCAAACGTTCCGGCCCGAACTTGCCCTTGCCCAGATTCCTGAACCAAACTACCTTCCCCTCTGCCAATCCAACGGATCCCGCCACCACGTCCGTGAGGCCGCCACCGTCCAGATCTGCCGCACAGGCCCACATTGCGCATTCTTCCCACTTTGCGATCAAGTGCCGCTTGCCGAAGCGGCCGCTGCCGAGGTTGTTATGCCATACGCTCCCCCCGCCCTTTGCCCGCGCACCATTCTGCGGGCAAACCTCACCTTTTCAGTCCCGTCCTCCTGAGGTCCGCTCTTTTCCTGTGCAGAAACCATCGTGACATGAAGCCATCTCGCCCGTTACGAAACACGCAAACCAAGCTGTGCACTCCCGCACGATCTGCAAAACGTTACCCCGGTGCTGGACGAAGAAGACTTCGATAAAGACCCGTCGTGTGTCAGATGGAACTGGAGCCGATCACTCAGTTGGCCTACCCGTCAGTTTCACCACTGGCGGCTCTTGATGAAAGCAGCGGGCCCACCCGCAGAGATCTCGCCGGCGGTTTTCCCTGAACTATCCCGCAAAGACGGGTCGGCGCCTCCTGCGACGAGCGCCGCATCCGTCAATTCATGAACCCGCATTGCGGTGGCACTAACGTGCAATGCAGTCCTGCCAAAAGCATCCCTCAGGTTGGGGTCTGCTCCCGCCTTCACAAGCAACGTAGCGGCTTCCGCGGCTCGACGGTCCGAGGCCACTGCCCACTCCGGGGCTTCCTTGGGCCTTTCAAGCCATATTAGAACCTGTGCGCCGCCCGGGACCAAGTGTAAAGGGGCGTACCCGTCCGGACGCCGGATGTTAGGATCCGCACCCCCCTTCAGCAGAAGGGGAAGGACTTCGACCTGGCCCGACCCGACGGCGAGATGTAGCGGCGTCTCGCCGGTGGCATCGCTGACGTTCACAGATGCACCCTTACCAAGGAGGAATCGGACAAACGGCACCGAGTCGTGGAGAGGCTTCGGCGGCAGTCCGACCATTAAGTTGACCCTAAAGGGTGATGACCGCAGGCATTCGTGCAGGGGAGATCTCCCTTCACTGTCGGTCGCATTTACATCGGCGCCGTTGGCGAGCAGGAGATCAACGACTTCCTGGCATTGGCTCGCCGCCGCTGCATGCATCGGGGTCTTGCCGTCGCGGTTTTTCCCGTTCACGTCCGCTCCCGAGGCAACGAGGAGTGCCGCGAGGCCAGCGTCGGCTGACATAGCAGCAGCAGAGAGTGGGGTGTATCCTCCCCCGTCCGTGTCGTTCACGGCAGCGGGCGTCTTCGCAGCAAGCTTTTGACCTCGGCCGCCTCGCCAAGCAATGTGAGCGTCACCAAGTCGGGCTGCGCGCCACGACCTCGGAGAAGACCGATGACGGCTCTGAAACTTCGGGGGCCGAATGGCCATGCCTCGTCCACGATGGGATCACGCTCTGATAGACGTGCTCGGACGGCCTCACCGGCCACAATGAACAAGGCAGTTCTCCCTTGGTTGTCTGCCGCGTTGGGATCCGCCCCGTGGTCGAGCAATAGCGCCACATTGGCAACATCCCCATCATCGTAGCAGCCGGCAAGGCAGATAAGGGGGGTCCTCCCCTCCCCGTCCCTCGCGTTCGGATTCGCGCCGTGCTTCAACAAGACAGAAATGACTTGGCTGTTGTTAGAAACCCTATGCAGCACCGTCTCACCGCCCCACCCTCGTGCGTCAGGGTCAGCCCCGTGTTCGAGGAGATCCTCAGCTATTTCAGCCGCATTGACGGGGCTGAGCAATAGCGGCGTCTTGCCGTCATCGTCGCGGACATCTGCCTCCGCGCCGCGCGCAAGCAGCAGGGCTACGACCTCCCGGTGCCCTTTGTAGGCCGCTTCATGTAGGCCCGTGCGCCCCCTCAGCCCGCGGGCGTTCACATCGCCCCCGCGGTCTAAGTACTGCTTAGCGGCGCCGAGGTCCCCTCCCCCACATGCCTGGAGGAATTGCAGGCTTGCCTCGGAGGCCGCTAACGATTCGGGCTTCAGTAAGGAAAGGGCCCACAAGACAAGGACACCCCATTTGAGGTAAAAGCGGCATGCCACGACCAGAACCCTCCCGCTAGGCAAGGACAGAACATTCCGATATACGCCCCGGCGCCTCAGCCGCCGTTCTACCATACGCCACAGAAAATCAGTAGGCCAGTTCCCCCCGGGTTCGATGCCATTCCCAAACGGCATGTGTTGGCTCTGCCCCTTCAAGTTTCCTCTCTCATGCTGGCGCCGGTCGCTGGCCCGAACCTAACCTGCGTTCTCTCCCACCAGATTAGACACATTTTGAGGCCAAACCTTTGCGAAATCGTCCAAATCGCCCTCCCGTGCCGTTCCTTGGCCTCCGCCGGTAACCTGCCATCGCACTTGCCGATAGCCCGGTCGGGTGAGATCGCTCAGGCGTCCGCGGTGCCAAATCCCGCACTTCCCGCAGGCGCGCTCTCCAAAAGTACACCCATGAGTGCTCGCCGTCAAGTGCTTTGCTGGGCGCGTTCAGAGGGAAGCAAAAAGCTATTGGTCCCGCCCGTTGGGGCGGATTCGCAGGCGCTCTGTTGACCGAATAGGCCGAGTCGGGGAGATGGTCCGCCCGCAGGAGAAAGTCGTTTCCTTCACAACCCAAGATCCGGTCGCCGAAGGACGGCCCCCGCCCGAGACGTCACGCAAGAGCCCGCCACAAGTACGGCGGGTAAACCGCGCCACACTGACGGCGGGCAAGCGTGGCACCCGGATTGTCGGCCTTGGCCGACAATGTAGTCGAAGGCGCTCAAGGAAGGCGCCTTCGACGGAATGGGTAGGCGCCCCAAGGCATGTCGAGCCAGAGCCCACGGCGGCCTGCCCTTTTCCTTTGGCGTGGGGCTGCCATAGAATATGGGCGTTGGGATGCCATCTCGGGGCGAGTGGCGGAAGGGCAGACGCTATGGACTTAAAATCCATTGGTCCACCAGTGACCATGAGGGTTCGAATCCCTCCTCGCCCACCATTGAGGCCCGGCCTGTGACTCACCGATGCGCGGACGCCGGGCCGGAGATGCTGCAGTGTGTCGCCGTTGGGGCCCAGAGTTCATTGTGCCGTAAGCTGCTATGATCCGAAAAGAAGCGTTCAAAGTAAGAGAGCTGGACTGCGCCGAGGAGGTGAACCTCCTTCGGGGCGCGCTGGGGCGGAAGCCCGGCATACTCGCGCTGGACTTCGACATCGTCAGCGCACGCATGACGGTCACTTTTGACGATGAGAAGACATCGTCGGGCATGATTGCGGCGATCGTAGTTGCCGCGGGCATGACCGCGGTGAAGTGGGAGGAGGCGGGGCGACCAGAAGAGGGCACGTACTGGCAGCGCAACGGCCGCCTCATCATGGCCTGCGCAAGCGGCGGCTTCCTCTTGCTGGGTTTCCTTACGCACTGGGCGGCGCACCGCAACCTTCTCGACGCGCTCGCGGTCACTCACATCCCGGGGCATGTCTTGCCGCTCCCGTCAATCCTGCTCTACGTGGCCGGGGTCGTCACGGGGGCATGGTTCGTGTTCCCGAAGGCCGTACAATCCGCCAGGAGCCTTGCGCCGGACATGAACCTGCTCATGGTGATTGCCGTCATTGGCGCCATGGCGATCAGCCAGTGGTTCGAGGCCGCGACTGTTTCATTCCTCTTCGCGGTGGCGCTCTTGCTTGAGCACTGGAGCGTAGCCCGCGCCCGTCGCGCCATCTCGGCCCTGCTGGACCTGTCCCCCGCGCTGGCACAGGTCGTGCCGGCCGAGGGGGCGGCACCCGTGGCCATGGCGGTCGCCTTAGTGCCAAGGGGCTCTGTGGTCGTGGCCCGCCCCGGGGACCGGATTCCGCTGGACGGCCTGGTGCTGACCGGCTCTTCCCACGTGAACCAGGCGCCGATCACCGGCGAATCCGTCCCGGTTTCAAAAGGCCGCGGCGACGAAGTATATGCCGGCACGATCAACGTGGACGGCACCCTCGAGTTCGAGGTGAACCGGACGGCAGACGACACGAAGCTCGCGCACATCATCCATCTGGTCCGCGAGTCGCAGGCGCGACGCGCGCGGAGCGAGCAGTGGGTGGACAAATTCGCCCGTTACTACACGCCCGGGATGATGGCGTTCGCCGCAGCAGTGGCAATAGTTCCGCCGTTAGCCTTCGGGGCCGCCTGGAGTGCGTGGTTCTACCGCGGCCTGGTCCTGCTCGTCATAGGGTGCCCGTGCGCGCTGGTGATCTCAACGCCGGTGAGCATCGTTGCCGCGTTGACAAGCGCGGCACGCAACGGCGTTCTCGTGAAGGGCGGCATGTACCTGGAGGCGGCCGGGCGGCTCAAGGTGGTGGCCCTGGACAAGACCGGGACGCTCACATACGGGCGGCCGGCCGTGCAGCGAATTATCCCCCTCAACGGCCACACGCCGGATCAGCTTCTGGCCAGGGCCGCCGCCGTCGAGGCAGACAGCGTCCACCCCCTTGCCGAGGCCATCTTGCGAAAGGCGGCGGAGGAAGGCATGGTTGTGCAGCGGGCAGCAAACTTCCGCTCCGTCGGCGGCAAAGGCGCCGAGGGTAGCGTGGCGGGGCGCAACTACTGGGTGGGCAGCCACAACATGATGCACGAGAAGGGCAAGGAAACCGAAAGCGTCCATGACGTTGCGCTCGGCCTGGAAGACGCCGGCCATACCGTGGTGGCGGTCGGAAGCGAGAACCACGTGTGCGGCCTGATAAGCCTTGCCGACGACGTGCGGCAGAACGCGAAGGAGGTCGTGGGACAGCTCAAGGCGCTGGGCATCGAGAAGGTGGTGATGTTGACCGGCGACAACGAAGGGACTGCCCGCAGCATCGCCGACGCGACGGGCGTGGACGAGTGGCACGCAGAGCTGCTCCCTGAAGACAAATTGGCCATCGTCGAATCCCTGGTCAAGAGGCACGGCCAGGTGGCCATGGTCGGGGACGGGGTGAACGACGCGCCCGCCATGGCTACTGCGACGTTCGGCATCGCGATGGGGGCAATCGGCTCGGACGCCGCCATCGAGACCGCGGACGTGACGCTCATGTCTGACGAGCTGGCGCGAGTGCCGTGGCTGATCACCCACTCGCGGAATACGCTGCGCATCATCAAGCAGAACGTCAGCTTCGCGCTCGGCGTCAAAGCGCTCTTCATCGTCCTTGCGCTTCTGGGCGTCGCCTCGCTCTGGATGGCAATTGCGGCGGACACGGGCGCATCGCTGTTGGTGATCTTCAATGGCCTCAGGCTCCTCGGCGATCGGCTGTATTAGCGAGGCTTGCCCAGCGTGCTGCAGCGTCATTGCAGGGGTCGGCGCGGCGGACGGGCGGAAATCGTGGTCTCAATTATGGCTTTTGCTCTAACGGAGGACGGAGATGAAGGCGTCAACGGAGTTGGCCTGGCTCTTGCCCGTTATCCTGGGGCTCCTGCCCGTGGCGGCCGGCTGTGAGATGCTGTTCGGCGGCGCGTCCGGCAAGCAGGGCGGGCGCGGCGCCGGCCCCTCGGTTAGCACGAGCCGCGTGAGCTTCCTCGGATGGAAAGACGCATACCGGATAACGAACGGGGAGTTCCAGGTTGTGATCGTTCCGGAGGTGGCGCGCATCATGGCATACGGGCCGGTGCGCGGCGAGAACTTGCTGTGGGTGAACGAAGAACTGACTCCGGAACGCCACGGCGGACTGACGGTGGAGCCGAGCCGGACAGAGTGGCAGAACTTCGGGGGTGACAAGCTCTGGCCGGCGCCTGAGAAATCCTGGACCTGGCCGCCCGATTGGCAACTTGACCGGGGGAGGTGCCGGATCGAGGTGACGGCCGCCGGCTCATTGCGCCAGATCGGCACGCCGAGCCTGAAACACGGCATACGTTTCGAACGGGAGATCACGCTCGCCGCGGAAGGCAGCCGGCTCGACATCGTCCAGACGGCGGTGAACGTGTCCGACAAGCCGGTTACGGCATCCATCTGGGACGTCACGCAGGTCCGTTCGGACTGCGTAGGATTCGTGCCGCTCGGCCCGGGCGCGTCCCTTCGGACGAATGCGGGTGGGCCGCCGGATGAACAATGGCAACGCCTGGGTGACATGCTGCTGCTGAAGCCATCCGGCAAGAACGGCAAGGTGTTCATCTCCGGGCCGCCGGGCTGGCTGGGCTGCAAGCGAGGCGACATGGTTTACCTGAAGTGTTTCGAGATGCCCAGCACGCCGCCGCCTGAGCCTGAGACGCCGCGCGAGGTTTACACGAGCAACATTGGCTACATTGAACTCGAGAGCGTCGGCCCTGCCGTGAACCTGAAGCCGGGGGAGACCACGACGGTGAAGGAGACGTGGCATTTGTTGCCGGCCGGCACAGGGGCGGGGACTGACGAGGGGCTCGTCAAGACGGTACGGGAACTGGCCGCCGGCCTCGGGCTCCCGCAGAGGTGATGGGGCCAGGGACTGTCCCCGATTGGGAGCCAAGCTCCGTCCCGAGATTCCTCGTCCGCCCAGCAGCGGACTCGGAATGACACACCTCCGCAGGCTGAGATTATCAGTCATGTATATAGCATACCTTGGGCCGCGTTGGGCACGGCCTGGCCATTCGTCATCCAGGGTTCGCCCGCCTGGGAGGGCTTCTGCGAATTGGGCTCGACGGAATGACCGACGAAGGCGTTCGGACGGTCCGATTCTTGGATCGCGGACGAAGGCGACGCTCGGAAGCGAACTCGGGACGACACCTTCTCTGAGGTGAGTCGCGGGAGGGTTGGATAGCGGGGCGGGCAATAGCTTGAAAGGAGGAACCGGCGGAATCCCGAGGTGCCAGGCGATGCGGGGTTTGGAGGTCCCCGCCACGGGCGGGCAAGGCCTCGGGCGTTCGCCGTGCGGCGAACGCGACGCCCTGAAGCGAACTCGGGACGACGCCTTCTCTCAGGCTGAGTGAGATATTCTGCGTGGAGTGCGACTCGGCAGAGCGGGGTCCTTGGCAGGGGCATTCTCGCAGACCGACTCGCCGTTGGGTCGCCAAGGGCGACTCGATGATGCCCGGTCAATAGGCGCGCGCGAAGAGCGCCCTTTTCTCGGCCGACGAGCCGCAAACGACGCAGGCCCCGCCGCCGGCGGGCTGGTCGAACGGAATACAGCGGATTGTGGCCGTGGTGTCCTCCTTGACGCGCGCTTCACATTCGCGGGAGCCGCACCAGTACGCGTGAGCGAAGCCTTCTGCAACCGCAGAGCACAATCCATCGTAATTCGTCGGTTCAGCCGTGTGCGCGGCGCGGAAGGCGACGGCGCGTTCGAAGAGCGCCGCCTGAATGGAGTCGAGCGCGGTCGCAACGCTCGGAGTAAGTTCGCTGAGCGGCACGGTGGATTTGCCGTCGCGGCCCGGCTTGTCGCGGCGCGCCAGGACGACGTGCCCGCCTGCGACATCGCGAGGGCCGATCTCGATGCGCAAGGGCACACCGCGCAACTCCCAGTCGTTGAACTTGAAGCCGGGGGTCAGTTGGTCGCGGTCGTCCAGCTTCACGCGGAAATCGCTCAGAGCGAGGCTCGCTTTCCGGGCGGCCTCCGTGACGAGGGCCTTCTCATCCTCGCCGTGCCAGATGGGGACGATGACGACCTGGTGGGGCGCCAGGCGGGGGGGCAGGATCAGGCCGCGATCATCGCCGTGGACCATGACGATGGCGCCGACGAAGCGCGTGCTCAGGCCCCAGCTTGCGGTCCAGACGTGATCGAGGCCGCCCTCGGGCGTCTGGAAGGTGATCTCAAAGGCACGGGCGAAGTTCTGCCCGAGGTCATGGGAGGTGCCGGACTGGAGCGCTCTGCCGTCACCCATCATGGCCTCGATCGAATAGCTTGCGACGGCGCCGGCAAACTTCTCGGTCTCGCTCTTCTGCCCCCTGATGACGGGGACCGCCGCCTCGTTCTCAGCGAAGTCCGCGTAGACGTCCAGCATCCTACGGACCTCCGCCTCGGCTTCCTCGCGCGTGGCGTGCGCCGTGTGCCCTTCCTGCCAGAGGAATTCCGTTGTCCTGAGGAACAAGCGGGGCCGGAGTTCCCAGCGGACCACGTTCGACCACTGATTGATGAGGAGCGGCAGGTCGCGGTAGCTCCTGATCCATTTAGCGTACATGTGGCCGATGATGGTCTCGGAGGTCGGGCGGACAACAAGGGGCTCCTCGAGTTGCTTGCCGCCGCCGATGGTCACGACGGCCAGCTCCGGGGAGAAGCCCTCGACGTGCTCGGCCTCTTTCTCGAGAAAGCTCGCGGGGATGAGGAGCGGGAAGTAAGCATTCTCGTGGCCGGTTTCCTTGAAGCGCCGGTCGAGGGCGGACTGTATCCTTTCCCAGAGGGCATAGCCGTAAGGGCGGATGACCATGCAGCCTCGCACGGGGGCATAATCGGCGAGTTCTGCCTGCTGGACGACTTCGTTGTACCAGCGCGCGTAGTCTTCGCTGCGTGCTGTAAGGCCTTTAGCCATGAGGAAACAACCTCCAGTTCGCCGGCCGTGATCAGGGGACGCAGTGAGGCGGCCGGCGAGAGATGCCGATCCATCCGGGGGTGCTCGAGCTGCAACACGCAGGAAACGGGGCGCTGTTCCGCTCTGCTGTAAGGCCCAGCCTTCGCCGCTTGCCTTCAGCGGACGCCCAGCCGAGCCTTGATGTCCCTGAGTAGATTGATGCCGGCCTTGATGTCGGCGGTCTGCCGCTCGCCAGAGATTTCGCGCTCGATGGTGAGCGGGCCCGTGTAGCCAAGCTCGTTCAAGGTCCCGACGAATTTCTCGATGTTGACGTCGCCCTGGCCAAGAGGCATCTCGACGCCCCATTCGACGCCGGGTTTGCTGCTCCACTTGCCGTCCTTGCAGTGGCAACTTTTGACGTACTTGCCAACTTTGCGCAAGGCTTCGAGGGGCTCGCCGCTGCCGTAAAGGATCATGTTGGCGGGGTCGAAATTCACTCCGAGGTTGGGCCTGTTCGCTGCTTCGATCACGTGCAGGAGCGTGTCCGCGGTCTCCTGGCCGGTCTCCAGGTTCATGGTGAGGCCCCGTTCGCCGCAATAGTCGGCGACCTCGGTGATCACTTCCACCACCGCCGCGAAGTCGGGCGAGTCCCACTCTTCGCTGACGAATCCGACGTGGATGCCGATGCCGGGCGCATCGAGCCAGGAGGCAAAGTCGGCAATGCTCTTGGTGTTCTGGAGCCGCTCCACGCGTGTGGCCGGCGGAACCAGGCCCACTGTCTCCCGGACTATGGGTATCGTGGTGTAGCGTTCCCCGGCAAAGCCGCAGAAGACCAGGCTGATATCTATGCCGGCCTCGCTGAACAGATCTGCGATCTCCCGCGCGCGCGCCCGCGTCCGGTGGTCCGGCCCCGGGGCATGGAACTGCACGGAGTTGACGCCCACTTCGAGAACCTTGTTGATGGCGGCGGTAAGGTCGCCCCCGCCAGACGTGAAGACCCCGATCGGCATCCTGGCCTTAGCCATGAGTCTATCCTCGGAAAGATGGTTCGGTTTCGGGCTTGTGGAGACCTGCTACTCTACGCGGCGCCCCGGATACTGTCAAGCCACGGACATGCGCTGCCCTAGACGTGACGACCCAGACGGGAAGGGCATTGCTTCGGCCCGGCAAAGCGCAGGGGCACGAACGCGCGGACCGGCACAGCAACGCCTGCTGCAAGCAGGGCGCTTCTCAGAAGTCCTGCTGCCTCCCAGCCCTTAGTCCTTTCGACGGGCGAACTCCTGCAATTCGGCCCGGTTCTCCCAGAGCTTCTCTGCGATGCTCAGGGTCTGCTTCGCGAACTCGGGGTAGAGGAGGCAGTGGGTTGAGAACGTCAGGTGCTGATGGTGGGCAATCAGCTCGGCGTTAGGACAATGCACGTCCTTGTAGCTGACGACGCGCCCGTAGCCTTTGCCTCTGGTGACGGGGTAGCCGGTGGCGTCATACTTGTTGTTCGCGAACACGGGCAGCTCGTAGACCGTGCAGTTGTAGCCGCTATGGACACGGCCGCCTTCGGCGTTGAAGGCCTGGATGAATTTGCCTTTTGGAACGCCCCAGGTCTCTTCGTCGAGGCGCAGGACGTAGAAGTAGAAGCCGCGGGCCGTGACGCGCTTGTCCTCTTTTAGCGGCTTGAGCCCGGGGATGTCCTTCAAGCCCTTTGAGACCCTGGCTGCGGTGGCCATGCGGCGCTTGTTCTGGGCCGGCAGTTTCTTGAGCTGGGTGCGAAGGACGGCCCCCTGCAACTCGGACAGGCGCAGGTTTGGGCCGACGGTTTCGTGCTGGTATTTCTGCGCCGAGAGGCCGCGTCCGATGTGGTGGTATGCCCAGCATGCCTCGTATACGTCCTGCCGGTTCGTGACGATGGCGCCGCCCTCGCCGCAAGTGAGGGACTTGGAGCCCTGGAAGCTGAAGGTGCCGGCATCGCCGATGGCACCGACCCTGCGGCCTTTCCACTCAGTCCCGTGCGCGTGCGCGCAGTCCTCCAGCATGAACAGGCCGTGCTTATTGGCGATTTTCTTGATGCGGGACAGGTCCACGGGATAGCCGGCGTAATGCACCACCAGTATGCCGCGCGTGCGCCTGGTGATCTTTCGCTCGACATCGGCGGGGTCTATCTGACAGGTTTCGGGCAGCGCGTCCGCGAAGACGGGGATGCCGCGCGCCATGAGCACGCCTGATGCGGAGGCCACGAAGGTTATGGACGGCACGATGACCTCGTCGCCGGGCCTGAGGCCGAGGCCCTGGAGGGCGCACTCGATCGCCACGGTGCCGTTGTTGACGGCCAGGCAGTACTTGGCGTCCTGATGGGCAGCCCATTCGCGTTCGAAGGTGGAGACTTCGCCGTCGTCAAGACCGAGGCGGCACCATCCGCCCCGCCCGGCCCGTACGACGTCGGCTATGTGCTTTGCGTCGCGCTCATCCACAACGGGCCACTTGATCGCGATCGGTTCAGTGACGCACTTAGGGCCGCCGTTGATCGCCAGTTTTGCCATTTTCAACTCTCCTTTCAACGAAGCGTGTTTGAGGCCGGCTTCCGATTCCGGGCTTCCCATTCGCGGGTCTTGTTCCTATGACCCATCCTGGGAGTGGGCAATGTACGACGCATTGCGAGGCGCGTCAACTGTCCGCCTAAGGTGGAAACAGGGAAAGCGAGCGGAGGCAGCAGAAAACCCCGACCGAGCCCGGGGCGGCCATGCTGTCTTTGCGGCTGATCACGCACACCCGGAGGCCCTGGGACATCCAGTCGCCGACGGCAGTGTCACCGCATTACTGAAGCCCTGCCCGGGCGGCGCGCTCATTGAACTCACGCTGCATCTCAGGCGTCGCTTTGTCCGCCTTGACGGCGCGTATGGCTTTGACTAGGCTTCGCACCTGAGCCTCGATCACGAACTCGCCCAACTCGGCGCGGGCCGGCCGGGCATCGCCGGAGTAGTGCGTGGGAAAGTTGGCGTACCAGCCGAACGGGCTGCCGATGCCTCTCAGCGCTTCCTGCCGGCCCAAGCGACGCCCGGCGTCGGGGTCCTTGATGTCTTCCAGATGCACCAGTTCCGGCCGCAGGTACAGAATGCAGCTTGTCTCGTCTTCGCCCGCGTGTCCGCCCTGGGTCTTTGACATTGCCTGCACCTTCGCGCGGTCCGCTTCGTCGAGCCGCTCCCAGGGCATAGTGACGTACGTGAGATAGGTCTGGGGGTCCTGGAGCAGCGACGCCAGCAGGTAGCCCAGAAGTCCTCCGTTGCCGCCGTGCCCGTTGACGATGAGGATCTTGGTGAACCCATTGCGCCCGATCTCGTCCATCACGGCCCTGAGGAGCCTCAGCAGCAGGTCGTGCGGGAGCGAAACGGTGCCGGGGTAGTGGCGCGCCTCAGCTATCTGGCCGAAGTAATAGCTGGGGAACACGACGGCCGGCTCCAGTTCGGCCGCGCGACGTGCCACTGCGTCCACGACGAACTGGTCTGTGCCGAGCGGCAGGTGCGGACCGTGCCGCTCAATGCAGCCGATCGGCAGCAGGCAGAGGCCATCCGCCTGCTTGATAGCCTCGGGCATCCTTTCAGAAGTCACTTCCCACCAGAGCATGTTTCCGTTCCTTTCAGCCGATGGCACGCCCTCTTGCGCCGGCGTGTCGGATAGCCTTCTATCCCTGGATGCAGAGAGGCCCGCAGGTGCGGATGAGATTGAGCATCGTCTTGCGGTTGCCTGGCCGGCAGGGCCTCCAGCAGGTCAACAGGATCCCGGTGCCATTGTAGCGCAAGACCGCATCGCGCCACTGGCGGACCAGATCAGGGTTGCCTCCGGTGGCGCCCCAGACTTCAAAACCTTTTCGGCGCAGATGGCGGACGAGGTCCGGATTGGCCTCGCGGTAGCCCCACGGCACCTGCACCACGCTCTTAGGGGTGGTCTTCTCAGCGGCGCGGGACTTCTCGCCGGGGGCCTCCCAGATGCCAGGGCAGATGATGGGGATGTCCTTCCACATCACGGCGCGCAGACCGCGCCCTTCCAGTCCCTCGGCCAGAGCGCGCACCGCGTCAGCGTATTGCCTGTGGGAGCGGTCCATGTCCTCGTCCATCCCGATGTGAAGGAACCGCTCCGGCGCGCAGACGCCGATCACTTCGTCTATCAGCTCGAACGCGACTTTCCAGTATTGCTCGCTATCGAACCGGCGGTTGTGAGGCCGGAGCCAGGCATCATGGTACTGGGTCGCGCTCTGGGAGAAGTTCAGCTTTGGCACCGGCTCGATGCCGCGGTCGCGCGCCCGCTGCACGAGCCGTTTCAACTGCGACATCGGTACGCTGTAGTGGCGCTTTAGCTCGGGATGCGATGTGTACTTGATGCCATCCTCGAGGTCTATCACCAACAGGTTCATGCCCACCTCGGTCATGGCGTCCACGACCTCGAAGGCCACCTTCAGATCAAAGGGCTTCTCTCGTGCCTTCCGCTTGTACCAGACGGGATCGTAGTGAGTGATGTGAATCAGGAAGCCACGGATAGGCAACACTTTTGCAGCCATCTTGCCGCTCCTCCATTGAAACACAATCGGTCAGTCAGCGGCTCCCTGCGCCGCCGGCACTGACATGTTACGGGGGCAGCATACTATCCGCTTTCGTTGGTGTCAAAGTCTGCGGATCGCAGTCGGCACCTGCTTGCCCGTTGACAGCGGGCAGCGAGGCTGCCCCGTGTGCACGCGCGTTTGACAGGCGGGGCCGCAACTCATACAGTGCTTCCCGGGGTGTGAATGGTCCTTGAAGCGCGCCGAAACCGGCGCCTGGGTGCGCCGTACATAATTGCTAAATAAGGAGCGCGGCATGATGAAAGTAAACCGAGAAAGGTTGTGGAACCACTTGAGGGTTCTGTGCGAGGAGATCGGGCCACGCCTGAGCGGCACGCCGGCGGACGAGCGCACGGTGGAGTACATCGCGGGACACTTCCGCCGCTGCGGGGCCGAGGTGGAAGTGCACGATTTTCCCTGCCCCGGCTGGGACCACGAAGCGACGGAGCTGACACTGCTCGGCAAGCGCGGTCCTGAGCCGCTGCCTGCCTTCGCGCAGACCTTCACCGAGGCATGCGACGTAGAGGCGCAGTTCGTGGCCGTAGGCACCCGGCATGAGCTGGAATACATGCCGGATCTCGAGGGCAAGGTCCTATTGCTATACGGCGAAGCCGGAACCGGCCTCGCGCCCAACCGGAATTCCACGCTGCTTTCAGTCGAAGAGCGCCAGCCCTTGGCGGTGATTGTCATCAGCCCCGATGAGACGGTGTCCACAAAACTGATCCGCGATCCGTTCCTGCGCGTGCCCGCCGCGGCGGTGCCGCAGTCAACGGGCCTGAAACTCCGGAAGAGCGAGGCCGGGCGGGTGCAGCTCCGCATCCGGGCGCGGCGCTACGATTCGACGAGCCATAATGTGATTGGCAGCCTTCCCGGCGAGGAGAAAGGACACATCGTTGTCGGCGCACATTACGACACGGCTGCGCTCTCGCCGGGTGCGGCGGACGATGCCGGAGGCACTGCGGCGGTCTTGGAGCTTTGCGAACTGTTCGCAGCCGAGGGGAAGCGCAGGCTCGGGATTGACTTTATTGCGTTTGGCGCGGAGGAATACGGTCGTCATCTGCGGGCCGTGGGCAGCGTCGAGTACGTGCGGCGCCATCCTGCCGAGACCGGGGAGACGCGGGCAGTGATTCAGGCAGACGGGGTCGGCACCTCGACCGGTGCCCGGCCGGTGCACGTGATGGGCTGGCCGGCGCGCCAAAAAGACGACATACTGTGCGTGCTTCGGCGGTTCCCGCGATGGACCGTGGACGAGCAGATCGTGCTATCGTCGGACCACGCCCCCTTCTACCTGCACGGCATTCCGGCAGTGGAGTTCACAGCCGGCGGCGGAAACGTGCCAATTCATACGGCTGAAGACACCATAGACCTGATGAGCCCGGACGAACTGGCGTTCAGTGCGGGAGTCATGGCCGCGGTTGTGCATCACCTGTCGTCCAGTCAACCCGCCGGGCTCATCTGAACGCGTGATGGCGCCGACACCGAGCCACCGGCACCAGCGCCTCCAGGGGACATCGGCGTCGCTTTGCCAACAATCTCCGGCTGTCGGCACAAGCCAACGCCTACCAGCGGAAGAAGCGGTACGGGTAATCCCATTCCTCCGGCACGTCCAGGTAGAACCCGCTGAGCCAGCGCTTCTCGGCTTTCGTTGCGTCCACCGGACTGTGGAAACGGTCCAGGACCGGTGGC